>Ga0207655_1000058_pt1 | contig 267656 bp, 240 predicted proteins | sample KBSM44metaG_FD_184398 | JGI IMG/M metagenome (GOLD analysis project Ga0207655, IMG submission 184398) | Miscanthus rhizosphere microbial communities from Kellogg Biological Station, Michigan, USA - KBS M4-4 metaG (SPAdes) (version 2) | ecosystem: Host-associated > Plants > Roots > Rhizosphere... | reverse complement strand
CCTAGCCCCGATAGCAATGGTTACCCCGCAGCTTGGATTGGCGAGTGGGTCGGTCTGAGCGTGGGAGTGTGCAGGCGCGAGGAGTATGAATGAATAGCGGGATACAGCTCCTGAAATTTGTTAAAGTATTTTCTCGCTATTCCTATATTATCGTGTGTATAAATCTTAATTAGGTATAATTCAAATCTAAGATGGAAGTTTCTCATTAAATTTCACAGGATGTTGAAAAAATGGTATATTAGAAAAGCGTAATCCGAAAAGCTATAATAGAGTAGGAAATATCAAAAACTAAATAACTATGAAAAATCTGGTAAAGATTTCAAGAGAGAGTTTAAAATCACTTAAAGGAAGCGGTGGCCCAGGTTGCCCGGATGATCCGGCATTTGGAATGTGTTATCCTCCGGGATGGCCTAATGGAATTTGTTTGAGCAAATATCAATGCTGTATGAGGCTGGGCGGCCCTATAGAATTTTGTAAAGAAGAATATGGAAACTAATATTCCTATAATTTAAAGGTATAAATAAAAATACGGCTATCTCAAACTGAAATAGCCGTGTTTATTTTATAAATATATTGTAATCAGACTTGAATTACTCCTAAGTTGAATTTTTCAGTGATAGGAGAATTGTTGGCAGCTTCAATACCCATGGAGATCCATTTTCTTGTATCTACAGGGTTAATAATCGCATCTGTCCATAATCTTGCTGCGGCATAGGTAGATTCAGTTTGTTTCTGATATTTCTTAGAAATCGTATCCAGAATCTCATTGTGTTCTTCTTCAGAAATTTCCTTTCCTTGTTTTTTCAATGTTGATTCCTGGATCTGGGCAAGCACTTTTGCGGCCTGCGCACCTCCCATTACAGCTAAATCTGCCCAAGGCCATGCTACAATTAACCTAGGATCATAAGCTTTACCACACATCGCATAGTTTCCTGCTCCGTAAGAGTTTCCTGTAATGATGGTGAATTTAGGAACTACAGAATTGGAAACTGCGTTTACCATTTTAGCTCCGTCTTTAATGATTCCGCCATGTTCTGATTTGGAACCTACCATGAATCCGGTAACATCCTGTAAGAAAATTAAAGGGATCTTTCTTTGATTGCAGTTGGCAATGAAACGTGTTGCTTTATCTGCAGAATCTGAGTAGATTACGCCTCCAAACTGCATTTCTCCTTTTCCACTTTTAACCAATTTTCTCTGGTTGGCTACAATCCCTACAGACCACCCGTCAACTCTTGCCGTTGCACAGATAATACTTTTACCGTAGTCTGGCTTGTATTCTTCATATTCAGAGTTATCCACAATACATTTGATAATTTCGTAGGTATCATATTGCTCAGCTCTGGAAACCGGCATAATTCCAAAAATGTTTTCAGGGTTTTCTTTTGGAGGGAAACTTTCTATTCTGTCAAAACCTGCTTTTTCAGTTGTTCCAAGAGATTTCATGATGTTTTTGATTCTATTCAAAGCATCTTTATCATCTTTAGCTTTATAATCTGTTACTCCTGAAATAGAGCAGTGCGTAGTAGCACCACCTAATGTCTCATTATCGATGCTTTCTCCAATAGCTGCTTTTACAAGATAGCTTCCGGCAAGGAAAATAGAACCTGTTTTATCCACAATCATTGCTTCATCACTCATAATAGGAAGATAAGCTCCTCCAGCCACACAGCTGCCCATAACGGCAGAAATCTGGATGATTCCCATAGAACTCATTTTGGCATTATTTCTGAAAATTCTTCCGAAATGCTCTTTATCCGGGAAAATCTCATCCTGCATAGGAAGGTAAACACCGGCTGAGTCTACCAAGTAAATGATAGGAAGTTTGTTTTCCATAGCAATTTCCTGTGCTCTCAGATTTTTCTTTCCTGTGATAGGAAACCACGCTCCGGCTTTTACAGAAGCATCATTGGCAACAATGATACATTGTCTCCCTGAAACGTAACCTATCACTACTACAACTCCTCCGCTAGGACATCCTCCATGTTCTTTATACATCTCAAAGCCTGCAAATGCGCCTACTTCTATAGAATCTGAATCTTTATCGAGAAGATAATCTACTCTTTCTCTTGCTGTCATTTTTCCTTCATCACGAAGCTTTTGAAGCCTCTTCTCACCGCCTCCTTTTTTGATTTCAGTGAGTAAGCGATTTATTTCAGATAATTTTAATCTGTTCTGATCTTCTCGTTTATTGAATTCGATGTCCATAAAATTTTCAATTTTTTACGCTTAAAGATACTATTTTTATGAGGAATATGAATTGGAAGTAAAACAGATGTTTAATTATTTGGTTTCTAGTAAATTGTGAATTTTTTAACTAAAAAATATTTTTAAATAGTTTATATTTTTTCTAACTTTACATTAGAGTAACAGAGGTGATATTCTCTGCAAAATACTCTAAGTTCCTAGTTTATTTTTTTAATAGTTTATTATTTGAAGGCCCTGAAAGTTTAACAAATTTTCAGGGTTTTTTTATTACTGTGTGTGCAATAATTAGTAATACTTTCTATATTCTACAATATTCAGGTCGATAAGATGATTCTTGTTTTTTTTATATTTTTTAGCAGGAATAAAACCTAATTTTTCCGGAATTTTTCTGCTGGCTATATTTTCTTCATCTACAGGATATAAAATATACTTAAAAGTGAAATTCTTTTCCAGAAACTCTATGAGGGCTTTTATGATTTCAGTTCCCAATCCTTTTCCTTGAGAACTCTTTTTTAACCATAGACCAAGCTCAACAGATTCTTTTGTTATATTATGGATACCACAACATCCTGCAAAGTCACCATCAGAGTCCAGGGCAACCATTACCAGATCTGTGTTTTGTAATAAAGTTCTTTTTGATTCATTAACAAAAGTGATTATATCCTGTCTGCTACCTTGCGGGTCAAAAGGCATGTATCTGGTAACCTCATTGGTAAAATGTTCTAAGATATCATCTATGTATAAGTCTTTAACAGGCCGTAAGACCAGACGTTTTGTTTTGATTTCAATAGTTGGACTTAATATCATATTGTAATTCTGATGTTTTGATTAAATGAATAGAAAAGGGTCTGTATTAGGTGAAAAACTATTAAAAACTTTATTTATCATCTTTTTATTAATGTAAATTTATATTTTTTGTAAGATTTATAAAAGCGTATTTGTAAATTTGCACGTTAAAAATTCTAAGGAGATAGGTTATGCATAAATTGGCGCTTTTCAGGTTACACTTAATTGTATTTTTGTGGGGGTTCACCGCAATTTTAGGAAAATTGATTCATGCCAATGCACAGATTCTTGTGTTTTACAGAATGTTGTTTGCTTCTATTTTTCTTTTTGTATTTATCCGGGTTTTTAAGAAGGATAGCATAAAGGTTTCAAAAAAGATATTTTTTCAACTGGCAGCAATAGGTTTGGCTATGGCGCTCCATTGGTACTGTTTCTTTTACTCTATTAAGGTCTCGAATGTTTCCATTGCATTGAGCTGTCTTTCATTATCCACACTTTTTGCCTCCATTCTGGAACCTATTATTTTCAAAAGAAAAATTGATGTATCGGAAGTGGTGATGGGAACGGTTATCGTTGCCTGTATATTATTAATCTTTAAGACCGAGTTTCATTTCAAAGAAGGTATTATTTATGGAATTCTTTGCGCAGTATTTGGAACAATTTTTTCGGTTTTTAATGGTAAAATGTTTGGTAAAACAAGTTCAGGAAACATTATTTTTTATGAAATATTCTGTGGTTGGTTCATTTTAATGGTATTTTATTTGCTTTCGGGGCAAATTTTTCAAATGAATGAAATAAACTACCGGGATTTGGCGTTAATATGCTTGTTAGCCAGTGTTTTTACCGCTTTTCCCATGCTGGAATCGGTGAATTTAATGAAATATATATCACCCTTTACTTTAATTTTAACAGTTAATTTAGAACCTGTTTACGGAATTATACTAGCTTTTTTTATCTTTGGGGAATCAGAACATATGAGCCCTATATTTTATGTGGCTTCAGGTGTTATGATACTGGCAATCATTGTAAATGGATTAATTAAAGCCAGAAAAACTAAAAACTTAAACTAAGCATCAAATTTATATGATGAAAAAATATTTTTTACTTGCATTTTCACTGCTGTTTGGGCTTTCTCAATCTCAGATTATCAGGAAATATTCCAATGAATTTTTAAATATCGGAGCCGGAGCAAGAGGACTTGCAATGGGAGGGGCAGTAATCACCAATCAGGATGATGTATATTCTCCCATGTGGAACCCTGCAGGTTTAATGTCTATTGAAAGAGACTGGCAAGGAGCAGCAATGCACGCTGAGTACTTTGAGTCTATCGCAAAATATGATTATCTGGCATACGCAAAAGTGCTTGAAGAAGGTGTTTTTGGTGTTTCTGTGGTAAGACTTGGAGTAGATAATATTTTGAATACAACCCAAATGATCGATTCTGAAGGGAATATTGATTATGATAAAATCACAAAATTCTCTCAATCCGATTATGCAGCCATTCTTTCTTATGCATTCAGGCCTGGTGGAAACCCTAAACTGGATGTGGGAGTAAATGCAAAGATTGTCTACAGGAATGTGGGTAAATTTGCAAACGGTTATGGATTCGGGTTTGATGTGGGAGCTACTTATAAAGCTGATAACGGATGGAAGTTCGGAGGTATGGTGAGAGATATTACCACTACGGTAAACTTCTGGACAATTAACCAGAAAGAACTTTCTACTGTTGTAAACGGAGAAGAGTTCAACCCTGCTCCGAAAGATAAACTGGAACTTACCATGCCTAAACTTAATGTGGGTGCCAGCAAATTATTCGAAATCAATAGCAGTGTGTACGTCTTACCGGAGGCAGGTTTGAATGTGGATTTTGCAAAGACAGCATCATTGATTTCCACAGATTTTGCAAGTATCAGCCCGTATGCCGGAGCTGAACTAGGGTATCAGAAAATGATTTTTGTAAGATTAGGGATTAACAGATTCCAGTCTATTACAGATATAGAAGATCTTAAAAGAAAAGTTTCTTTCCAGCCAAGTGCAGGTCTTGGAATCAGATACAGAGGGCTTACACTGGATTATGCGATTACGAATTCCGGGATAGGCGGATCTAATTTCTATTCCAACTTCTTCTCATTGAAACTGGATATGGGAGCATTCAGAAACGATTAAAATTTAAAAAAATGAAAAAGTTATCAATGCTGATGTTGGCAGTATGCTCAACAATTGCTTTCGCACAAAAGATTTCAGATTACAAATACGTTGCAGTTCCTGAAAAATTCGAAACATTTGGGGAAGATTATGGTTTGAAAGGCTTTTTGACCAAAGCTTTGACCGGGAAAAAGTACATAGTCCTTCCTGTCATTAAAGATAACTGGCCTTCAGAAGCTAAAGGTAATTTCTGTAACGTGGTTACTGCTGATCTCCTTAATGATAAAAATTTATTTAAAAATAAAGTAATACTCCAGTTTAAGGATTGTAATAATAATATGATTCTGGAATCTAAAGGAGGGTCAAGAATTAAAGAATTTGAAGAAGGATTGCAGGATGCTTTAAGAGAGGCTTTGATTAAAGTACCGGTTTCCAATCCGGTTGCGCTCTTACCAGCATCTAATAATACTGCTCAGCATACATCTCCTGAACCTGTAGCGTCTGTAGCATCTACAGTAACCCCTGAAGCCAATAATTACTCAAACGGGAAAATGGATCTTCAGAAAATCCAGATTGATTCCAATCAGTTTATTTTAGCAAAGTCTGGTAGTTCTGTACCGTTTGCGGTTTTCAAAGCAACATCAAAGAACTCTGTTTTCCTTGTAAAACTGGCTGATGGAAATACAACCATCGGATATTTTGAAAACGGAAATATTGTGATCGATATTCCACAGACTGACGGAAGATATTCCAAAGAAGTTTTTACAGCAAAATAATTTACATCAATAATAAAAAAATATTATCCTTAATTCATAACTTTTTAGAATTAAGGATTTATTTTAACTAATAGCTATGAAAAAAGTTTACATTTCTATATTGGCAATACTGTCAGTATTTTCGAGCGCACAAAGTGTATTTAATACCCAATTAAACGAAATTAATTTTGGAGCTTCCAGTGATCCTGATAATTTTATAAAATTCAATAATCATATTCTTTTCACAGCCACCAAGTCTACAGAGGAAGGAAGGGAACTGTGGAGCTTTGATCCGGGTACTCAAAAATCAATTCTGCTGAAGAATGTTTTTCCGGGATACAGTATTGGGATGGCGGGAGATCCGTCTTTTATGAGGCTCAATAATAAAATTTACTTTATTGCTGTACAAAGCAATAGTTCGTCCAATAATCAGCTTTGGGTTACAGACGGAACCCCAGTAGGAACATCCAAGGTAAAAGATCTGAATTTTGAGTTTTCGGTAGCTGCAAATGCTGCGGTTGGAAATAATATCTTTTTCTACCACCACAATGAACTTTGGTCTTACAATACCGCTACAGATAGCCTGCAGCTATTAAAAACATTTCAATATTCCGGTGATGTAAAAATGTATACCATGAATAATACTTTGTTCCTGGCAGCAGATGATGGCACACACGGAAAAGAGATATGGAAATCAGATGGAACCATTGCCGGAACATCTTTATTAAAGGATATTGTTCCCAATGCGGGTGGAAGTATTAATGGCGATTTTAAAGCACTGATTTTTAAAAATAAACTATACTTCGTTGTTAATCTTGGAACAGGAACAGCGGGATATGAATTATATTCAACAGATGGAACAGAAGCGGGAACAGTATCCATAAAATCTGTAGGTTATCCGCAGCTGGAAGGAGCTGCTGTTGATGATTATTTTGTTTTTACAGGATTTGATGCAGCAAATGGCTATGAACCATGGGTTTCTGACGGAACAACGGCAGGAACTTATCTGTTGAAAAATCTAATTCCTGGAGCTACAAGTTCTATGGCAATGAAGAAATTTGTAAAATATAATAACAAAATATTCTTTGAAAGTAGTGCCAACGGTGTTAACGCAGCGTATGGTAATTATATCTGGGAAACAGATGGTACAGAAGCCGGAACTGTTCTCTTCAATACGCACGCAGGAGCTTTGATTCATGGGAATAGTTCAGATAATCATTTGATTCTTACGATGGCTAATTATGGAAACAGATATTGGGTAGTGAATGGAAATTCTTCACAAAGTTTTGAAATTACAGGACTTGGAATGCCAAATAATAATAGTTTTGTAGACCTGAATTCTAAAATTTATCTTACCGGAAATACCCCAAAATATGGCACTGAACTATTTTCACTAAATCCAGTGACCCATCAGACTGCGGTGGCTTCGGACATCAGTAGATTTGAAAGTTCTTTGCCTCATGCACTTCAGGTACTGAATGATGATCTTATTTTCATTGCAACAGACAGACAGTATAACAGCCAGATTTATAAGAGAAATAAAATCACACAGCAGATTGAGAGAATATCCAGCTTTGGAGGAAATTCGTTTATAGGTATGGGCAGTGACTTTAATGATAATTTCATTAAAGTAGGAAACTATCTTTATACTCCCGAAGCAGCTTACAGAACAGATGGTACAGAAGCCAATACTTTGTCAATATCATCCCCCAATATTACCAGCAGGGTACCGTATACCAGCTTGAATGATAATACATTGCTTTTTGCCGGATATAATAATGTGGTAGGAACTGAACTTTGGAAGATTGATAATACTTCCAATACTGTTAGTATGGTCAAAGATATTTCCCAGGATAATATGGGAAGTCTTTATTCCGTAGATTCAAAAACTGCAATACTGAATGGTTTTGCTTATTTTGTGGCAAAAGATAATGGAAAATTGGGGATCTGGAAAACAGATGCTACTGAAGCCAATACCCAAAAGGTAGTACAGTTCTCCTATCAGGATGGTACAGATGGAGATATTAAGGTGCTGAATGCTTTTAATAATAAATTATTCTTTACAAAACAACAGGAAAATACTCCTACGAATTACAGCTCCGGGCAAAACGAACTTTGGATTTCAAACGGTGATCAGGCATCTGCTATATTACTGAAATCTTACGCTGCTCCTTATGGCTCTTCAAGTATTGCGAGAGAAACAATAATATTTAATAATAAGCTTTTTTATGTCACTGCAGGTTATCCTTCCCCAGCGCTGCATTCTACAGATGGAACAGTTGCAGGGACAGAACAGATATTAGCGGGAAACTTTTTGGGTGATGTAAAATTTAAAAAATGTGGAAATCAGTTATTTTTTACCAATAACAATAGTACACAGTTGTGGAAAACAGATGGAACGGCAAATGGCACATCTGATTTGTCCCAAAATTTTTCTTCAGTGAAAGATATGACGTGTGCCAACAATTATCTTTACTTTCTTAATGGGGATTCCCAAAAGGTATGGAAAAGTGACGGTGTTTCAACTTCTCCGATGGATATTTTCGTGACAAACGATGATAGTCAGCTGTTGGTTAATGAAAATATTCAAAAAATGGGAACAGATGGTGAAAAATTATTTCTGACCATTAATACGAAAGAACATGGAAGTGAATTGTATATAGTGACTGATTCACTGCCTGTTTATCTGGCAACCCATGAAATATCCGGCGCAGAGATTAAAAAAGAAAATGCAGATCTGCAGATTTATCCTAATCCTGTTTCAGAATATTTTTCAATAAAACTGAACGAAAATTCTAAAATAGAAAACGTGAAAATTTTTGATGCCTCCGGAAAGCTTGTGAAGAATATTATAGATAATCATAAAAATATTAATGTAGCAGAACTTCCATCAGGAATATATTTTGTTAAGTTAAAAACAGCTAAAGGAGAATATTTGGGTAAGATTATAAAAAAATAATACGTGTAAAAGGCTCTTGAAAAAGAGCCTTTTATAATATATATGTTGATGTGTTTTTCATTTTTTGAAAATTTGAACATAGTCTCCTACAAAGAGGGAGGTAACCTGAGTATTCAAATGCTAAATGAGAATGTGAAAAAGATTTACAAAAAGAGAAAAATTTTCACAGTATTATTGTTATTAGTTGATATTACTAATTTATGAAAAAAACACATATAATACTATTTGTTAGCAAGATATTTATTTTTTTAACATTTTTTATTATTGTATTTTCTTTGTGTTAAAGGAATTGTTGGTGTTTGTCCCTAAATGAGAAAATAGGAAATGAATATAAAATGTTGTAAAAATAGTAGGTTTTATTTGTGAAAATTTAACTGTTGGATTACAAATATCATCAAGGGGCATTAAAAAACTCCCAAATTACTTTAGCCTTACTTTTCCCTAAAATTTCCTCCAGAGTTTCCAGATTGGCTTCCTTGATACGTTTTACAGACTTTAGTTTAGACAGAAGCAGTTCAATAGTTTTTTCTCCCACACCGGGAATTTCTTCCAACTCAGATTTTATAGTAGAATTTTTCCTTCTTGTTCTGTGGTGTTTTACCCCGAATCGGTGAGCTTCGTCACGGACACGCTGAAGGATTTTCAACGTTTCAGATTTTTTATCAAGATATAAAGGAATAGAATCTTCAGGGAAGAAAATTTCTTCCAGTCTTTTGGCAATACCTACAATGGTAATCTTGCCATAAAGTCCCAATAATCTCAGGCTCTTTACAGCAGAAGACAGCTGCCCCTTTCCTCCATCAATCAGAATCAGCTGAGGAAGATCTTCACCTTCATCAAGCATCCTTTTATAACGGCGGTAGATCACTTCTTCCATAGTTGCAAAATCGTTCGGTCCTTCCACTGTTTTCGGATGGAAAATTCTGTAATCTGCCTTGCTAGGTCTTCCATCTTTGAAAACAACACAAGCTGACACAGGATTGGTACCCTGAATGTTTGAGTTATCAAAACCTTCAATATGTCTTGGCTCTACAGGCATTCTCAGAAGTTTCTGCATCTCGGCCATGATTCTGTTGGTATGTCTTTCAGGATCTATAATCTGAACCTGTTTCAGCTTTTCCAGACGATATTCTTTAGCATTCTTTTCAGAAAGCTCTACAATTCTTTTCTTATCTCCTACTTTAGGAACAATCAATTTTACATTCGGGATTTCTACAGACAAATGGAAGGGTAAAAGGACTTCTTTAGAATCAGAAGAAAACTTCTGACGGATTTCTATTAATGCTTCTTCCAGAATATCTTCATCCGTTTCTTCGAGAATCTTTTTGATCTCCGTAGTAAAACTCTGGATAATATTTCCATTTCTGATTTTAAAGAAATTGACATAAGCAGCCGTTTCATCACTGGTCATCCCAAAAACATCCACATCATCAATATTCGGATTCACTACCGTGTTTTTAGCCTGATAATCTTCCAAGATATCCAGTCTTTCCTTAATAATCTGAGCTTGTTCAAACTGAAGATTGGAAGCCAGTTTCATCATCTGATTCACCAGATAATCTTTTGCTTTCCGGAAATCTCCTTTGATAATCCCGCGGATGGCATCTATTTTTTCATCATACTCTTCCTTACTTTCCAGATCTTCGCATGGTCCTTCACAGTTTTTAATATGATACTCCAGGCAGACCTTGTATTTTCCTTCTGCAATCTTGGCTGGAGAAAGATTCAGGTTACAGGTTCTGAGTTTGTAAATATGTTTGATTGTGTCTAATAAAATCTTTGCAGGGCGCACCTTTGCATAGGGACCGTAATATTCTGATCCGTCTTTAATGACATTTCTTGTCAGGAAAATTCTTGGAAAATCTTCATTTTTAATACAAATCCATGGATAAGTTTTATCATCCTTCAGCATGACATTATAAAACGGCTGATGCTCCTTAATCAGGTTGTTTTCCAATAAAAGTGCATCATATTCACTGTTTACAATGGTTGTTTCCAGTCGCTGGATTTTGCTGACCATTATTTTGATCCTGTATCCGGAAAGATTTTTATTGAAGTAGGAAAGAACCCTTTTTTTAAGATTTTTAGCTTTCCCAACATACAAAAGCTGTTCATTCTTATCATAATAACGATAAACGCCGGGTTCGGATGGTAAGGTTTTGAGCTGTAGTTCTAAAGAAGGATTCATATAACAAAATTAAGGAAACTTTCCCTATTTAAAAAAGAAAAACCTGCAGATGAACTACAGGCTTTATTGTATGGTTCAAAGGATTTTATCCGTTAGTCATTGTAGTGTACTCATTGACAAGGAAACTGAAGTAATCCCATTCCACAGAGTTCTTAGGATACTTTTTCATGAAATCCTGATTATCTCCAAAAAGGAAATCATAATTATCTTCAAAATCATCTTTATGCAGCCACATTACTTTGTTGCCCTTTTTTACATAATAAGATTTGATAACCCCGCCTCCAAGTTGTGGAGAACCCATTACAGAAAAACCTGTTGTTTCTTTAGCTCTGGGATCGTGGTATACTGAAATAATATCATCAAAACCAGGATTGATAACCTGCATCAGGAATTCCTTATCATCTTTTTTATTCTTTAGAGAAACCGTCTGATTCACAAAATAAATTCTGTCATTATTGGTGTTTTTAGTCAGCTTCTTAGTTCCGAAGTTTCTGATGTTCCCCATGTATTTGGCCACTTTTGCAATTTTTTCAGCATTGCTTGGATATACATACATTTCGTTGATCTGATCAGCATTGAATGTAGTATTCTTCTTGGTAACACTGTCTTTGATAGCTACTTCGTAAATCTGTCCTTTTTTAGTTTCGATCTTGTTACAGAATCCTTTGTAGGTAGTTCCGTCTTTCAGGAGAATCGTAGAAGTTTTCTTAGGAGATGGACTATTAAAACCTTCATTAAAAAGATAAGTTTCCATTTTTTTGATATCCTCTTTAGAATATTTTACTTTCTGGGCGAAAGCAGTTGTGCTTGCTACACATACGGCAAGGAATAGAGTTTTCAGTCTCATGTTATTGTTTTTAATTTTCGGGGCTAAAAATAGTAAATTAATTCGCTTGTTTTATAAAAATATAGAAGATTAAAATTTAGCTTTTCCAATTATTGTTAAATGCGTAATTTTAAGAAAATTTTTTAGAAATGATATACGGAGTAGATGTTTTTACTTTCCATGATGTTCTGGAAATCTGTAAAAAGCCAAATAAAGCCAAGCTTAATAAAGCCGCAAAAGAACAAATCTTAAAATCACAGAAAAACGTACAGAAAATAGTAGAATCTGACAGATGTGTATATGGAATCAATACCGGGTTCGGACCATTATGTGATACTAAAATTTCAGCTGACGAAACCGCTCAGTTACAATATAACCTGATTATTTCCCATGCGGTGGGAGTAGGAAAGCCTATTGATAAAGAACTTTCCAAGATCATGATGATTGCTAAAGTACATGCTCTTTCGAAAGGATTTTCAGGAGTTTCCCTGGAAGTTATTGAAAGAATGATCCTGATGCTTGAAAAAGATATCATCCCGGTGGTTCCTGAACAGGGATCTGTAGGAGCTTCAGGAGATCTTGCTCCGTTAGCACATCTGGTATTGCCTTTATTGGGGTTAGGACAGGTTTGGGAAGGAGATCAGGTTTCTGAAACAATGGAAGTGCTGAAAAAACATGACCTTGAACCATTAGCATTAGGTCCAAAAGAAGGGTTGGGATTAATCAACGGTACACAGTTTATCCTTGCTCATGCAATCAAAGGACTTGAAAAGTTTGAGTATTTACTAGACCTTGCTGATATGACAGCTGCTATGAGTATTGAAGCTTACAGAGGTTCAGAAAGCCCTTTTAAAAAAGAACTTCATGAGATCAGACCTTTTGAAGGAAGTAAAAAAGTGGCGGCAAGAATGGTTAAATTCCTGAAAGGATCACAAAATATGAAAGCTCACGAAGATTGTGAGAGAGTTCAGGATCCTTACTCTATGAGATGTGTGCCACAGGTTCACGGAGCCAGCAGAAATGCTTTTGAACACCTTAGAGGGATGGCAGAAACAGAATTGAATTCTGTAACAGATAATCCGATTGTATTAAGTGCCGAAGAATCTATTTCAGGTGGAAACTTCCACGGGCAGCTGATGGCATTGCCTTTAGATTATGCTACATTAGCCGCAGCAGAATTAGGGAATATTTCAGATAGAAGAAGCTATTTATTGTTAGAAGGAAAATACGGTCTTCCAAGATTATTGACCGAAAGCTCAGGATTAAATTCCGGATTTATGATTCCTCAGTATACATCAGCAGCTTTGGTGACAGAAAATAAAACATTATGTTTCCCTGCATCAGCAGACTCTATTCCTACAAGTTTAGGGCAGGAGGATCACGTTTCTATGGGAAGTATTTCAGGAAGAAAATTTAATCAGGTTCTTGGAAATCTTGTGAACATTCTGTCTGTTGAGCTGATGTTTGCCGCCCAGGGACTTGAATTCAGAAGACCCGCGAAATGCTCTAAAGTGATTGAAGAAAACTTTACGATTCTTCGTTCTAAAGTTGCAAAACTTGAAGACGACCGACTGATCGGTAAAGATATGCTGGCAATTGCAGAGTTGATCAATGAGAGAAAGTTTATTGTTGATGTAAAATAAGAAATGAGAAAGGCGATTATTTTATGTTTCTTTTTGCTGGGGATAAATGCTTTTTCTCAGTCAAATGAAGCAAAATTGAAAGAACTGATCACTTTAACAAGATCAGATAAGATGTTGTCTATAGCTTTTCAACAATTTATGGATCATTATAACAATAGGTATAAAGATTTACCGGATAGTTTTTGGGATGAGTTTAAAAAAGACATGTCTCTAGAGAAAATTTTTGCGTTGTACATTCCTGTCTATAAAAAGTATTTTACTGATTCGGACGTTGATGAGCTCATTAAATTTTATAAAACTCCGGCTGGTCAGAAAATGATTGAAAATATGCCCAACTTAATGAATGATTCAATGAAAATTGGAACTGATTATGCACAAGCATTAGATAAAAGGGTTAATGAAAAATTGAATAAACATTATCACTTTCAAGATCCACCTCCACCAGCTCCATAAAAATAAAGGCTTCCGAAAGGGAGCTTTTTGTTTTCCCAAATCTTTAAATTATTAAATTTTTTAATCTTTTAATCAAACAAAATGCACATACTAAGAACAGATTCCACCAACATAGATTTTCAAAAATTAGTAAAATCCCTAGATGCTGTTTTAGCTAAACATAATGGTGAAAACGATGGCTTCTTTGCTCAGTTCAATACAATTGATACCATTAAAAACTGCGTAGTAGTTTACATAGATGGTATTCCTACAGCTTGCGGTGCATTCAAACCATTTTCAGAAGATACGGTAGAAATAAAAAGAATGTTTACCCATCCGGAATTCAGAAAAAAAGGATTGGGCTCAGCAATTGTAAAAGAACTCGAAAACTGGGCATCCGAATTGAATTTTAAAAAAGCAGTATTGGAGACTTCTCAAGACCTTAAAAGTGCAATCTCTGTATACGAAAAAAGTGGTTTTTACAGAATACCAAATTATGGACAATACGTTGGAATAGAGCAAAGTGTCTGTTACGAGAAAGGATTGTAATTTAATATTCATGTAATGGTAAATTCTTTTTTTTTAAGTTTTTAATTCCCGTCAAAGTGTTATATTGTGGATCCAACCAAAATTATAACATATGAAAAAAACTGTATTCCTATTGGCAATATTTTTTGCCCTGAACTCGTGTTCCAGAGAAGAACTTCAGAACGAAAATGTAAAAACCGAAATGGCTCAGAAAGATCCGTTGACCGCAAAACAGATCAACGAAAGGATTAACCAGGCTATTAAAACGGATGGTACTTTCAATTGGAAGAATGAATCCGATCATTTCGTGTGGAGTGCTATTTTCCGCGGAAATAAAATGGTATCTATTGGTTTTGGAGATTCTAAAGATGATTTCGACAGAAGTAAATCTCCAAACAGCAGCGATATGGAAAAAGAAGTTCTTTCTGTTATCAAAAAATATGAAGGAAAAGACGAAAGAAATTTCCTTCTCCTTTCAGATCAATATCTGAATCAGATGGATGTGGTGATTGAAAATGAAGAAACCATTACTGCTCTTCGACAAATGAAGAACATCCGATATGTAGAACCGGCAGACTATCATTATTTTGAGTTTGAAGCTCAATATAATGCTGCTGCAAAATCTTCAGGAAGTGGCTCGTCAGGATGCGGATTTTCATCATCTACATTAAGTACGGCAGACTATACTTCAACCACTCCAAGTGCAAAAATTCCTTGGGCTTTCACAAAACATAGCATTCCTGAAGCATGGAGCTACAGCACAGGAGCAGGTGTTACCATCGGACTTATAGATACAGGAGTTTCTCCAGAACAGACTTTATTGGGAGGAAGCTTTAATAATGGTGCTTCTTCAGGAAGAACAATCAGCAAAGTGGGAGTGTATAACTCAGATGGATCCGGAGATCAGTGTGGGCACGGAACAAAAATGGCATCCGTAATGGCTGCTCCGAGAAATAATGCAGGGTTACCAGTGGGAGTTGCTTATAATGCCAATCTGATCGCCTACAGAGCAGCAGAAAATGTTGTTCTGGAAACTTCCAGTGAGCAGACCGCTGTAAAAACAGCATTTACAGAATTGGGTAACAACACTAATGTAAAGATCATCTCAATGTCAATGGGGCATATCTTTTCTGTCGGAAAAATTGAAGATGGTGTTAAATATGCTTACTCTAAAGGAAAACTAATTTTCTGTGCCGGAGGTACCTCTACCAGCTTTACCAGTTTTGTTGGGGTGATTTTCCCTGCATCAATGTCGGAAACTCAGGCGATAACAGGAGTGAAAGAAAATACATCCAATCAGAAATGTGATGTTTGCCATTCAGGAAGCCAGATTGATTTTACCTTCCAGATGGAAAGACCTTCAGGAAATACCGTTCCTGTATTGAGTTATTACAATGGACAGGCTGATTATGTGGGTGGTTCTTCTGTGGCTACGGCTGCTACAGCAGGAATTGCGGCTTTGGTTTGGGCTAAAAATCCATCATGGACGAGAGATCAGGTGCTTAATAAAATGAGACAGGCTGCTACCTATTATCCCAATGTTAATTCAAGCTATGGCTACGGAAATATCAATGTGTTAAAAGCAGTACAGTAAATAATACTATCATTATACAAGAAAAGGAAATATCTCGGCTGAGGTATTTCCTTTTTTATTTTTAATATCAAATTATGATTATCCAATCCTTACACTCGTCATGCTCAACGAGCCGCCGATAAGCTCATCGTTGAATAAAGTAAGCTCTTCAGACTGATCTTTCAGCCCCAAAGTATACAATAAAGGGAGATAATGATCAGGGGTAGGAACAGCATACTGTAAGAAAGTTCCCTGTTTCTGATAATCAATGATATTCTGAAAATTACCATCAAGAAGCCAGTTGTTGGTTTTTTCTCTGGCTTCTACTGCCCAGTCCCAGCCAGCTCCTACTGTATTTATATTTTTCCAGTCGATAAGGCGGAGATTATGAACAATATTTCCGCTTCCTATAATCAGAATACCTTTTTCACGAAGCTTATTCAGTCTTTTGGCCAGATCATAATGATACTGCGGAGGTTTTGTATGATTAATACTCAGTTGAATCACAGGAATATCTGCATCAGGATACATATGCTTAATGACTGACCATGCCCCATGATCCAGCCCCCAGCTATGATCTTCTTCCACATCAATAGGAAGAAGGAGTTCTGCTGTTTCTTTTGCTAATTCCGGACTTCCCGGAGCAGGATACTGCACATCAAAAAGAGCTTTTGGAAACCCATAAAAATCATGGATGGTTTTCGGCATATCCATAGCGGTTACAAAAGTTCCGTCTGTATACCAATGGGCAGAAATACAAAGAATTGCATTGGGCTTAGGAATTTCTAAAGCCGCTTTTCGGAAACCCTGCACAAATTGATTCTCTTCAATGGCATTCATCGGTGAGCCGTGTCCAAGAAATAAAACAGGCATTCTCTGTGTGCGTTTAAAACCGTCGCTTATGTTTTGAAGATCATTGAGGTTCATAATATTGAAGATTATAAAAAATAAAAAAGGTTCAAGGCTTTTAGACAAATCCCTGAACCCTTTTAAATATATGTTATTTACTATGCTTGCTTTACAAACTGTAATTCACCAGCTACTTTTACATCATCACTTACCATTACACCTCCTGCCTCAAGAGCTGCATTCCAGTTTAATCCAAAATCTTTTCTGCTGATTTTCCCTTCAAAAGAGAAACCTGCTTTTGTATTTCCCCATGGGTCTACATTAATTCCTCCGAAGTCTACATCAAGAGTTACAGGTTTTGTAATTCCATTGATGGAAAGATTTCCAACGATAGAATTGTTTAATGCCTGAGATTCAAAAGTGATTGTAGGATGTACTTCAGCATTGAAGAACTCCGCAGACTTTAAGTGATTGTCTCTGTCTGTATTGTTTGTGAATACAGAATCTGTTTGGATAGTAGCTGTAGTTTTTGCATTTGCAAAGAATTCATCTTCAGACTCAATTTCTGCAGTGAAAGTTCTGAAGCTTCCTTTTACGTTAGAGATCATCATGTGTTTTACTTTGAAAGTAATTTCACTATGCGTAGGGTCTAAAATCCATTTTGTTGCCATTGTATTTTGTATTTTTTGTTTGTTATTAATGATGCAAATTTAGGACAGAGTACCTATACAAGTCATTGATATAGGATAAGAAATGAGATTTTTTTTGTCAATCGTCAATTTTGCTTCGCAAGTGAACGGTGAATCTATTCCAACATCAAATTGACAAGCGGAGCGGATTGACCATTCACCATTGACCTATTCTACTACCTATAAAAATCCACTATTAAGTTAAGAAATAATTTCTTATGAGTGCATAAATTCCATTTTATGAATGTTTTAATTTAACATTTCTTAACGGTTGGTTTTTATTTCTTATTTTTGGAGGATTCAATTTTATACAATGAAATTACATAAGTTTTCTTTATTAATGCTGGTTTTAGGCAGTTCAGCATTTGCCCAGACCCAGAAGTTTACCATGGCTGAGGCTGTAAATGGGATGAGAACCAACCTTGCTGTGAAAAATATTTCTCAATTTTCATGGGCTGCGGACGGAAAATCTTACATCCAGGCCGTAAAAGGCGGTTATCTGATTACGGATTTGAAAACCAACAAACAGGATACTCTGATCTCGCTGAGCCAACTGAACAGAAATCTTTCCAATGATAAGCTGAAGGCTGTTCCTGCCATCAAATTCACTGGAAATTCCAATGGATATTTTACTACAGGTGGTAAAATGTCTTGGATTGAAAAATCAGGAAACGACTGGAAAGTAAAAAATACAGCTGTTGTAGATCAGGATGCTGCAAATGTGAAGATGTTTGGCGATGGTCAGACTTTTGCCTTCACAGTAAAGAATAATTTATTTGTAAACAGAAATGGGAAGACCATTGCTGTAACTAACGAAGCCAACGAAAATATCATCAGCGGACAGGCTGTTCACAGAAATGAATTCGGAATTGATACCGGAATTTTCCCTGCACCCAACTCCGAGAGCGTAGCTTTCTATAAAATGGATCAAAGCATGGTAGCAGATTACCCTATCATTGACTGGTCTGTAGCACCTGCTGTAAATCATAATATCAAATACCCGATGGCTGGTCAGACTTCTCACCAGGTAACATTAGGGGTTTTCAATATTAAAACTCAGGCTATGACTTTCTTAAAAGTTGAAGGTGAAAAAGATCAATATTTAACGGCCGTTACATGGAGCCCGGATTCCAAGTACATCTTTGTAGGCGTTTTGAACAGAGGTCAGAATCATATGAAAATGAATCAGTACGATGCTGCTACCGGAGAACTGGTAAAAACATTATTTGAAGAAACAGACAGCAAATATGTAGAGCCACAGCATCCACTTACTTTCTTCCCAAATTCCAATACAGACTTTATCTGGCAGAGTCAGAGAACGGGATACAATCACTTGTTCCATTATAGTTTAGAAAAAGGACTGGTAGCACAAATCACAAAAGGTGACTGGCTGGTAACAGATATTTTAGGATTCAATGAAAAGAAAAAGGAAATCTATTTCACTTCAACAAAAGAAACTCCTTTAGAAAGACATTTATACAGAATCAACTGGACCAATTTCAAAATGCAGAGACTGGACAGTGCAGAAGGAATGCATGCCGGAACTTTAAGCAGTGATGGAAACTACCTTTACGATGCTTACAGCAATGCCAATTCACCCAGAGTTGCCAATATTATTAATACAGCTAATTTAAAATCTACAAATATTCTTACTTCTGAAAATCCATTAAAGAATTATCAGAGACCGGAAATTAAAAACGTGGAGCTAAAGGCAGATGACGGAACTCCTTTGTATGGGAAAATTATTCTTCCAACAAATTTTGATCCGAATAAAAAATATCCTGCCATTGTTTATCTGTATAACGGACCACACTTACAGCTGATCACAAACAGCTTCCCGGCTTCAGGAAACCTTTGGTACGAATATATGGCTCAGAACGGATATATCATCTTCACAATGGATGGAAGAGGTTCTTCTAACCGTGGAATGAAATTCGAGCAGGCTGTATTCAGAAACCTTGGAACTACAGAAATGAACGACCAGATGAAAGGGGTTGAGTACTTAAAATCTCTTCCTTACGTAGATGGAGATAAAATGGGAATCCATGGATGGAGCTTCGGAGGATTTATGACAACAAGCTTTATGCTTCGTAAGCCGGATGTATTCAAAGTAGGAGTAGCAGGAGGACCGGTAATCGACTGGAGCATGTACGAGATCATGTACGGAGAAAGATATATGGATACCCCACAGGAAAATCCACAGGGATATGCAGCAGCTAATCTTTTAGATAAAGTTCAGAATCTGAAAGGTAAATTACTGATGATTCACGGGGCGCAGGATGATGTGGTAGTATGGCAGCATTCTATAAAATTCATCAAGTCTGCGGTTGATAACGGAGTTCAGTTAGATTACTTTACGTATCCGGGACATCCTCATAATGTGATCGGAAAAGACAGGGTTCACCTGATGCAGAAGATTACAGATTATTTTGATTTATATCTGAAGAAATAATAATAGAATCCAGCCAGAACGGCTGGATTTTTTCTTGAATATTCCTTTAATATTATTATATAACTGTATTGAGATTGCTTCGCTTTGCTCGCAATGGCAATCCGTGTTATTAGTGATAAATTAGTGTTATTAGTGTTTAAAAAATACCCGTCGATCTTACCAAACATCAATGTTTTTGATTTTTCGTAGCCGTAATTTTGTATCACTAAAATCAACAATATGGAATTAGGAATAGGAATGTTCGGTGATCTGGCTTTTGACCAGTCAACCGGAAAATATAGAGATGCAGGGACTAAGATTCGTGAAATATTAGATCAGGTAAAACTCATGGATGAGGTAGGGCTTGATGTGTTTGCAATGGGAGAACATCACCGTCCGGATTATGCTGTTTCCTCTCCGGAAATAGTATTGGCAGCGGCAGCAAGTATTACAAAAAATATAAAACTGGCCAGTGGAGTGACTGTTTTAAGTTCTTCCGAGCCGGTAAAAGTATATGAAGATTTTTCAACACTGGATCTGATTTCTGACGGAAGAGCTGAGATATTCGTGGGGCGTGGAAGTTTCATTGAATCATTTCCGTTATATGGTTATTCATTGAATGATTATGAACAGCTATTTGATGAAAAATTAGAATTATTACTGAAAATTAATTCTGAAGAAAACGTAAGCTGGTCTGGGAAACTTCGTGCTCCGATGCAGAATCAAACCGTATATCCAAGAGCAAAAAATGACGGAAAACTTTCCATCTGGAGAGCGGTAGGAGGTACTCCGCAGTCTGTTTTAAGTGCAGCACAATTGGGAATGCCTTTAGTGGTAGCCATCATTGGAGGAATGCCGATTCAGTTTAGAAATCTGATCGAGTTCTATAAGCAGGAATACCAGAAAGCAGGACATGATGTCTCGAAGATGCAGATTGCCATTCATTCACATACTTTTGTGAGTGATGATCAGAAAGCAGTGGATGGGTATTTCCATAATTATAAATCCCAGATGGATAGGATTGGGGCTTCCAGAGGATGGGCTCCTTACACAAAAGCGCAGTATGATGGTGGAAGAAGCAGAGACGGAGCTTTATTTATCGGAAGTCCGGCTGAAGTAGCAGATAAAATTGCTTATATGAAAGAGATTTTCGGAATTACCAGATTTATCGGGCACATGGACGTAGGAGATCCTGCTCATGATGTGATGATGAAGTCTATTGAGTTATTTGGAAAAGAAGTGAAACCCGTTATAAAAGGACTGTAACAGGGAAGTTTATCAGATGTAAAAGCCACAAAAGAACAAATCTTTTGTGGCTTTTGTCGTTTAAATATTTCAGTTAAATAATTTCAATCAGACTTCCTCTTTCTTCGTCTTTGATAATATTCAGAGCTGTAGGAATCTTTTCTTTCAGTTCTTCAACGTGCGAAATAATCCCCACAATCCTGTTTTCTTTCATCAGATTGGTAAGGGTTTCAAATACAATATTCACGGATTCCGTATCCTGAGTTCCAAAACCTTCATCAATAAAAAAGAAATTTTTATCTGCCTGTGCATTCGCCTGAACGCTTTCTGCCAGCGCTAATGCTAAACTTAAAGATACCTGGAATGCCTGTCCTCCGGAAAGCGTTTTTACACTTCTGCTTTTCCCCTCGTTGAGGTAATCGATGATCTCGAAATCATTATTTTCATTAAGCTGCAGACTCAGCTGGTTTCTGGTCATACGATGAAAACGTACATTGGCATGATCGCAAAGCTGTCTCAGATAAATCGATGAAACATACTGTACAAAACCTGCTCCTTTAAACAGATTCATCATGACCTTTAAATTCTCAGAACGTTTCTGAAGCTTTGCCAGCTCTTTCAGAAGATCTCCTTTTTTTACGAATTCTTTTTCCAGTCGGTCTATTTCAGCTGTTTTTGTTACAACAGAATCACTGATTTTTTTCTGCTCAATTTGGGCCTCACTGAACTGTTGTTCAGCCAGAGAAAATTGTTCATTATCGAATGAAAGTCCCCTCAGTTTTAATTCCAACTCGCCGATGAATTTCTTCAACGCTTCAAATTCAACTTTAAAATTCTGGATTTTAGCTCTCATAAGTTGAATATTGATATCCAGAACTAAGATATTTTCAACCTCTTCGAACTCAATGAAATTCTGATCTGCCAAAGCTTTACCAATAGCTTCTTCATTACCGGAAATTTCCTTCTCAAGCTCTGTGATCTGTTTTTCAGATTGGCTGACAATTGCCCTTTGCTCCGCCAGTTTTGGAGAAAGAATTTTTTCCTGCTGTAATGCTTTCTGATAATTTTCTTCAGTTTCTTTATTGGATTGTACCAGATTTTGATAAGCTTCTTCAACCTCTGTTATTTCCTTTTGAGCATACAGATTCCAGCCCAGGATCTTAAGACCGGAGCGGCTGATATTAATCTGTTCCTGTTTTGAAACTTCTTCCATGCGGAAACCTTCCAGAGCACTTTTATACTTTTCCAGCGTTTTGTTTTCCTTGTCAATATTTTCCCTTTCAATGGCTATATTACGTTCCGTTTTTTCAATCTTTTTCTCAAGATTAAAGGAGTCTGAACGTTTTTTTTCAAAATCCTCTTCCTGATCCGGAGAGAATGGTTTCCAGATGAAATGCTGAAGATGGGTTTCCATATTTTGTTGAATCTGAAGAACAATTTTCTGCTCCGAAAGAAGCTGTTCTTCAAAGATTTTTTTGCGGTCGAGAATCTTATCAATTTCTGCTTCCTGCTTTTGAAGACCGGTTACATCCTGCTCTACGGATGTTATTTTCTCCTGGATGTCGGTTAGCTCAGCATTCACATCATGAAATTCCACAATATGCGGGTGTTCCTTAGACCCGCAAAGAGGGCAGTTTTCACCGTCATGAAGTTCACTGGCAAAACGGGAAAGTTCTTTTTGTATTTTAAGGTGATCCAGTTTCTGAGAAAGCTCTTTTTTCTTTGTTTCTAAAGTTTCTTTCCTGTTTTTGAAGTCATCTTTATAATTTTCGTGATAGGCAAAAGGTTGTAATTCTTCTGCAATTTCTCCGATTTGTTTTTGATGTTTATTAACCTTTTCGGTTTGTTCCTGCAGGGATTTTTTTAAATTTTTTTGTTGAATAAACCAGTTTCCGACTTCAGAAAGCAAAGCAGAATCAAGTTTCTGTTCTTTTAAGTTTTTAACCAGGGCAGAAAGCTGATCAATGGTTTTTTGAATCTTTTCTTTGTTGATATCAACTTCTTTTACCTTTTCGGAACCTTTCTGTGTTCTTTCATTCAGAACTTTGATCTCTTCAGAAAATTTCAGGATCTGAATGATGAGATTCAGGTCGTTTTCCTGGATTCTGGACTGCTCCAAGGCCTTAAACTTTGGTTCAAGGGCTGTGAGCTGCTCTTTTATGATGGTAAAAGCTTTTTCAGTTTCCTGCCGGCTTTTGATCTGTTGTTCTTTATCGTTTCGTTTATCAGCAATTTCTTTTGAAAGCTTATTTTTCTCAATAATCAACGGGTTGAAAATTCTGAAAACACGGTCGTATAATTCCATTTGTGCTTCCAGAGCATCTATTTGAGGCTTTTCTTCAGAAAGTTTGGTGAATTTTTCCTTATTCTGCTGTAAACTATCGAAGTCACTTTTTAAGTTTTTTAGCTGTTGATAAGTTTGGGAAATTTTTTCCAGCTTTTCATTGGATTCCGAAAGGAGTTTCTGTTCCTCTGCCAGCTGCTCTTTCTGAATCTTGATTTTTTCCTCATTGATTTCTTCAAAGCCTTTTAGTTGTCCTTCCAGCTGATCCAGTTCAGATCTGTTTTTTACATGGAGCGCAGAAACATTGTTCTGAAGATCAAATTTCTGAAGATTAAAAATCTCCTTCATCATATTCGTTCTTTCTGCAGCACCCAATTCAAGGAATTCTTTGAACTGCCCCTGCGGAATAATGATGGTTCTTTTGAAATTGGAATAGCTTAAACCAATAATTATTTCTGCATTCGAATGATCTAAAGGAATCCATTTGCCATTAATATGCTCATAAAAGGTAACGGCATTAGGTTTTACTTCTTCGAATTTTTTTGAATTTCTTTTAAAATCACGGGTAGCACGGAAAAGTTTATTCTCATAATTCACAAAATCAAATTCTATATAAGAACTGTTTGATTTCAGATTCATCATGTTGTAAGCCCTTTTATCACGCATGTTCAGACGTTCCGTTTCTCCATAGAGAGCAAACGAAATCGCTTCTAAAACAGATGATTTTCCAGAACCCACAGCACCGAAAATACCAAATAATCCCGCTTCAGTAAGATTTCTGAAATCAATAGTCTGGCGTTCCTGATAGGAGTAAAGTCCTTCGATTGTTAGTTGAACAGGGATCATGGCTTATGCATTTAAAATTTCGTTAAACAAATTCATCAGTTCTTCATTGGCTTCCTGCCCGCCGTTTTTGGATTTAAAATAGTCTTTAAATAATATATCAATATCCTGGCTTAAATTGATTTCATGGCTTTGATCTTTTGATAATTCCAGGTTTTTTACTTTGGGAATAAGATGAACAATTCCGTTGTGCGACTGATAGATTAATCTTCTTTCATCAGCCGTTAAAAAAGTCTCACTTTCCAGCGTAAGTTCTATAAATGTATATGGGTTTTCACCTAACCAGTTGACGGTATCTTCAATGGAGGTAAATGTTTTTCTGACTAAAGCTCTTCCTGTTGTCAGTGTTTTCTTCTCGTAAGAAACAGGCTTTCCCGGCTCTGCATCAATAATGGAAACATACTTTGTCTGTCCCGCTTCACTGAAACTGTAGCACAGAGGAGAAGAGGAATAAATAACAGGTTTTTCCTTCGTTCCGATATTCTGAAACCCATGCAGGTGACCCAAGGCTGTATACTGAATCTGTTCAGGAATGCTATCCGAAAAAATAAGATCGGCATTTCCAATTTTAATAGGTTTTTCTCCTTCAGGCTCTTCCAGAACTTCCGAGCCTCTTTTATTCATATATAAATGAGCAGTGAGAAGATTAACTCCGGAATCATCACAAAACTGATCGGCAAGATTTTTCCATGTTTGTGAAAGAACCTTGTTGATTTCTTCCTCTTTATTTTCGCCAAAATATTCCTTTAACCGGATTTCATTGGCATAAGGAGTGTGAAGAATTCTTACCGTGAAATCTATTCCTTCTATTTTAAGTTCGATAAAACCTTCTTTTGAATGGGTAATGTTGAAATATTCTGTACCAAAAGGGCTGATCTCTGCTTTAGGATGGCCTATTAAAATGATTCCGCATTCCCTGGCCAGAGGATCAGGAGCATTGATTAAACTGGGAGAATCATGATTACCGGAAATAGCAATTACCGGACGTTTACCGTTTAGTGATAACCGTTTTAAAGTTTTATAAAAAAGTTCAACGGCCTCTACACCTGGATTGAAATTATCGAATAAATCTCCGGCAATTAAAACTAAATCAACGTTTTGCTCGTCGGCAATCTGAACAATTTCATTCATCACCAAAACCTGTTCTTCTAGTCTTGAAAAACGGTCGAGGCGTTTACCCAAATGCCAGTCGGCAGTGTGGAGGATTTTCATAATTTAAGTTTGAGAATTAAAAAAGAGTATATGCAGAGAATTATCCTGCAAATATTAAAATGTAAATATAGAAAATACTTAATTTTAAAAAATAAGGTTTCCCTTAATTCAGATAAAAATTTCAGACGATTTTGCCTGTTGCCAGCTATTATTTTAGTACCTTAAATCCAGCTGTTTCAAAAACTGAGTAGGGTTTAGCAAAGACTGATTTTACAGTGTATTATCAGTCTCCCTTGCTTTGAAATCTTCTCGGATTTTCTTTAACTTGGCTTTCCTTTCTGCTTCTGCATTTTGTATTTTGCGTTTTTTCTGATCAATCTTCTTTTTATTTTTTTGCCTGTTCGCTTCGTTGTTTTTGCTCATATTTTTTTGTAACGAATAATTTTTATGGATGAGAATAACTTCTTCAAAAATAAGAAACAAAAAGGGAAGAAGCGTTGTGGATTTCCGTATAAACTTATAATAATTTAATTTTGCAAAAAAAAGATGGAACAACAGTCCAAAGATCCTTTACATGGAAAAAGGCTGGATGCTATCCTTGAAGAACTCGTAGAATACTATGAAGGTTTTGAAAAGCTTGGCGAACAGATCAATATAAAATGTTTTACAGATAACCCAAGTATAAACTCTTCCTTGAAGTTTTTAAGAAAAACACCTTGGGCAAGAACAAAAGTTGAAAGTTTGTATCTTTTTGTCCTGAGACAGAAAAAAAGAGAGGAAGGTAGAAGAAAATAAAGGTGGTAAAAATAAGATCTGTTTTTCTTTATGCCTTTCATAGCTTCCTTCTTCTATCTCCTGGCTTCCAAGCTCATTGAATCATTTCAAAAATAGTATATTTGTATTATTAATCGTGAAACGAAATCACGAAAAAAAGAAAAAATATGACAATTGAAAACAATCACGTTGTAGCTGTACGTTACATCCTTCACACTATCGAAGCGGACGGAACTAAAGTTCTTGTAGAAGAAACAACAGCAGAAAATCCACTTACATTTTTGTATGGTGTAGGAATGATGATTCCAAAGTTTGAACAAAATATCTTAGGTTTAAAAGCTGGTGATAAAGCTGCTTTTGTTATTCAGCCTGAAGAAGCTTATGGTGAAAGACAGCCTGATGCTATCGCTCAATTGCCAATTGAGATGTTCAAAGAATCGGGAACTCCACCTATTGGAGCTATTTTACCTTTATCTGATAACCAAGGGAATAATTTCCAGGCATTTGTGGTAGAAATAACACCAGAAGTTGTAGTTGCAGATCTTAACCATCCAATGGCAGGTAAAGTGTTAGACTTTGAAGTAGAAATTTTGAACACACGTCCGGCAACTGAAGAAGAATTGGCACATGGTCACGCTCACGGAATTGACGGAAACGAAGCTCACTAAAAAATAAAAAAATGACCGACTTTCGGACATTTTTTAAATACCAAATACGAAATAAGCCAAAGATAATTCTTTGGCTTATTTTTATTTATAAGGTACAATAGTTAATGAATGCTTGGCATTCCCCTCTTTCGGAGGGGTGTCAAAAATTCTTTAAATTTTTGACGGGGTGGTTCTACACACAAAGCATCACTCTATATTTACTAATCCAAAAATTCTCCTGAAACATAATACCATCGTTCATGCATTTTCTGAAAAAGAGAAAACTCATGATGAAGTTGAGGATGGCCATCCTGATCTGTATAATAGGCTTTAAACTCTACATGATTTAAAGTGGGAGTGCGGATGATTTCCAGCTTTGTCCACTGGTTGATTTCTCCCCATTCCTGAAGGTCTTTCTTATTGTGGTATTTTCTTTTTCCGGGAAGAGTAGTTTCCATCAGATATTCACCATTGGGAATAGCAAATGCGGAGAACCTTGAACGCATCAGAGCTTCAGCCGTTGGAGCATGTTTTTCTCCGGTATGATAAGGCTTGCAGCATTCTTCGTAGGATTTTCCTGAACAGCAGGGACAGTCCATATATTGTATTTTAAATGTTGAACGGCAAAAATAATCAATATCAATAGAAACGGGCTTCAGCCCGTTAAAAAATAAACAAATAAAAATCCATTGGCTTTAGCCGAAACATAAAAAAGAAGCACTCTAATTAAAGAATGCTTCCCGTTAATTTATTTAATAAAACCTCTGTTTCTTAATAAAGGTTTGATATCCGGATCGTGTCCTGTAAAGTCTCTGAACGCCTGATTCAGATCTACAGAATTTCCTACAGAAAGAATGTATTTTCTGAAACGGTCACCATTTTCTCTGGTCAGGCCTCCGTTTTTACTGATCCATTCCCATGCATCGTTATCCAATGTTTCAGACCATAAATAAGCATAGTATCCTGCTGAATATCCACCTCCCCAGATGTGTGCAAAATAAGGAGTATGGTATCTCGGAGGAACTGTTGCTAAGTTGAATCCATGGCTGGCTAAAGATTGTTTTTCAAAATCTAAAACAGGAATGAACTGACTGTCATTGCTTACGGTATGCCAATCCATATCAAGCTCGGCAGCAGAAACCAATTCAGTAGTCATATATCCTTGGTTGAAAGTAGACGCTTTTTTAATTTTTTCTACCAAAGCCTGCGGAATAGGCTGTTTTGTTTCATAATGAACAGCATAATTCTTCAGAACAGCAGGATCCAAAGCCCAGTGCTCATTGATCTGAGACGGGAATTCTACGAAGTCTCTTGGTACATTTGTTCCTGAAAGAGAAGGGTATTTCTGGCTGGCAAACATTCCGTGAATGGAGTGTCCAAATTCATGGAAAATAGTTGAAACATCGTCATAGCTGATTAATGAAGGTTTTCCTGGAGCTGGTTTCTGGTAATTGTAGCAGTTAACGATTACAGGTTTTGTTCCTAATAAATAAGACTGCTCAACAAAATTGCTCATCCATGCTCCACCGTTTTTAGAATCTCTTGTATAGAAGTCCAGGTAGTAAATGGCGATAGATTTTCCATCATGATCGAAAACCTCGTATGTTACTACATCAGGGTGGTACACCGGAAGATCTGTTCTCTTTTTAAAAGTCAGTCCATAGAATTTTTCAGCGGCAAAGAAAACTCCTTTTTCCAGAACCGTTGTGATTTCAAAATAGGGTTTTATTTGGCTTTCATCAAGATCAAATTTAGCTTTTCTTACCTGTTCAGCGTAGAAATTCCAGTCCCAAGGTTCTACTTTGAAACCTCCTTTCTGCTGATCAATAAGATCCTGAATATCTTTTGCTTCACGTCTTGCTGTTTCCACTGCAGGAGTTGCAATCTGATTCATCAGTTGGGTAGCTGCTTCAGGTGTTTTGGCCATCTGATCCTGAAGTTTCCACTCAGCAAAGTTTTTCTTACCTAAAATCTGAGCTTTTTTCAATCTCAGCTTAGCCAGTTGCTCAATCGTAGATCTTGTATCATTAGCATCTCCTTTTTCAGCTCTTGTCCATGATGCTTTGAACAGCTTTTCTCTGGTAGCTCTGTTTTTCAAGTTTTGTAAAAGAGGTTGCTGTGTTGTATTTTGTAACGCCAGAAGATATTTTCCAGGTTGTCCTGCTGTTTTAGCATCAGATGCTGCCGCAGCAATTTCATCAGCAGAAAGGCCGTCAAGCTCTTTAGCATCAGAGAAGAAAACTCCACCTTGCTTTCTTGCCTCCAGTAATTTATTGGAATATTGAGTAGAAAGGGAAGCCAGCTCCTGGTTGATTTGTTTTAGTTTTTCTTTATCAGCTGCAGAAAGGTTCGCTCCTGCGATTTCAAAATTCTGCTTATAATATTGTACAAGTCTTTTGCTTTCAGAATCAAGACCGTCTTCTTTGATGGATTGTATTCTTTTATAAAGATTTTCATTCAGGTACAATTTATCAGAATGTGCAGCAAAAATAGGTGCATATTCTTCATCCAAAGCCTGTAAGGTAGGATTTGTATTGGCACTTGTAAGATTGGAGAATACAATTTGTGCTCTTCTTAATACTTCGCCACTTTTTTCCAATGCAACGATGGTATTTTCAAAAGTAGGAGCAGCAGGATTGTTGGCAATCTTTACAATTTCAGCTTCATGCTGCTTTAAACCATAGTTAAAAGCAGGTTTGAAGTGTTCATTTTTGATTTTGTCAAACTCCGGAGCTTCATACTGAAGCTTGCTTTTCTTCATAAAAGGATTTGAAGATAAAGAGGGATCAGGGGCAGGAAGCTCCTGTTGAATATCGGTCTGTTTCATTGTAGTACAAGATTGATTGAACGCCAAGGCAGAAATTAATAATACCGATGAAATATTCTTCATAAATATAGTTGTTATTAAATGATAAAGATATTAAAAACTTGTATCATAGAATCTATTTTGGTGTATGTATTTATTGAAACTGTTCCGGGAGTGTTTTTAAATGAATGAGTTAGGTAGGGTAAGTAAAGAAAAGGGCTTCTGAAAAATCTGTGTTGCAGACAATTGCAGTATTTTTAAATGTAATGTAATATTTTTTATAAATTAGTTGTTATTTAATAAAGGAATCAAAAAAATAATCAACAAAAGAAATAAGCATGAAAACAAGGACTTTATTTATTTTTTCAGCCTTAGTGGCATTGGCCTCATGTAACGATAAGCATGAGAACAGAAACAGAGACGGAGAAGGAGACAGAAGTAACTGGGTAGAGAAAGTAGTAACGAAAGAAAGTGGCCCGATACAGCATAAAGAATTTAACGGAGATTTTGATGAAATCCAGGTTTCACAAGCCATAGAAGCTGAAATTATAAAATCTGAAACAGAAAAAGTAGAAATCTCAGCACCTCAGAGTATCATCAATGAAATTCTTGTAGATAATGATGGCGGAAAACTGCATATTCATTATAAGCCGGGGATCAGAGTGATGAATATCAGTAAAGTGACGGCAAAAATTTATACAAAAGATTTTAAGAAACTTCTTGCTGACTCAGCTGCAAGAATTATTGTAAAAGATAAATTTACCCAGGAAAAAACAGAGATCGAAGCATCTAGTGCAGGAAGTATTTCCGGAGATCTGGAGGCTAATGATATGGATATCAATGTAAGCAGCAGCAGCAGTTTCGATGGTAAAATCTGGGCTGTCAACCTTGATATTGAATCTTCATCTGGATCCACACTTGATCTTTCCGGAAAAGCAAAAAAAGTAGAGGTAAGTGCTTCTTCAGGAAGCAGTGTTTCTGCTAAAGGAGTTGTTGCTGATAATGTAGACGCTGATGCTTCCAGTGGAGCAAGTATTCAGATCAGTGCTGTTTCCAGTGTGAATGCAGGCGCTTCATCCGGTGGAAGTGTAGACATTTCGAAAAAAGGAGAGCTTAAGAGTGTCATCAAAGATGAAAGCAGTGGTGGAAGCGTAAACATCCAATAAATTAACCTTGGGATTCCTCCTCATCTTCTTCATCAGCGGATGAGGAACCTTCCCAGTTTTTATTATCAAAATTAAGATTGTCATAAGCTAATAATTCCTCCTCCCGTTGGAGGATTTCTTTTGTGGTAAATAGTGTAATGTCATCATTATTTTCCTTCATTTTTGCCAGTTTTCTGACTGAAGCTTTATCAATAGCCATAAATCTTTGTCCAAGACGTCTTGCAGCATATTTCCTCATTCCCGTTTCATGAAGTACATCCACAGCCATATCAACCGCTGTTCCTAATGTTTCACGGTAGATATGATTAACACCGCTGTTTAGATAATCATAAGCATCAATCCTGTTTTTCGCTCTTACAAAAATTTTCACATTGGGATAATGTTCACGCACAAGTTCTGCAATGAATTTGTTATCATCTGAATCATCCAGACATAAAACCAGAATTTCAGCATCTTCAATTCCTGCGGCTCTTAAAATAGGTATTCGGGTGGCATCACCATAATAGACTTTAAAACCATAGCTTCTGAGCAATTTCACACGATCGGAATCACGGTCCAAAACGGTAGCGGGTATTTTATTGGCTTTTAAAAGACGTCCCACTGTACTTCCAAAATGCCCAAAACCTACAATGATAATTTTCTTTTGAGTAACATCACTGTCGAGAATATTATAATCATGTTCTTCCTCTGGAATTTCTTTAATGAATTTCGGAGTAATCAACTTATCATTGATAATAAGAAGAATGGGAGTAATACACATGGTGATTGCTGTAACAGCCATCATTTGTGCATTCATTTCAGGGCCTAAAAGATAGAGATCCGACGCATAATTGAGCAGTACAAATGCAAATTCTCCTACCTGAGAAAGCGCAAATGCATAAAAAAGACTCTGAGGAGTATCTATCCTGAAAAACTTTCCAATCGTATATAAAACAACAAATTTTACGGCCAGTACAGCAAAAACAGTACTGAAGATAAATAACGGATCTTGCTGAATAATATTAAAATTGATCGTTGATCCTACACTGACAAAGAAAACAGCTAACAGCAGTCCTTTGAAAGGATCAATCTGGGCTTCCAGTTCATGACGGAATTCACTGTTGGCAAGCATTACTCCTGCGAGGAAAGCACCGAGTGCCGGAGAAAGCCCGATAACAACCATCAGTTCAGAAACTCCAATAACGAGGAATAGGGAAGAAGCCGTCAATAATTCTGACATTCCAGATTTTGAAACATAGCGCAGGAATGGAACAAAGACATATCTGCCCAGTAAAATAAGCAAAGCTACTCCGAAAATTACGGTTCCGGCCTGAAGCCATTCCGGTAGTTTTTGGATCAGAATCTGAATTTCATTATCATGATGCTTGGCTTTATAATTGGCCAGAATAGGGAGTATTGCCAAAATAGGAATCACTGAAATATCCTGAAACAACAGGGTAGAGAATGAAGCTTCTCCTGCTGTAGTCTTAAGGTTATTCTTTTCCTGCAAGGTCTGGAGGACAATTGCAGTAGATGATAAAGCAAAACACATCGCAATAGCTATAGCTTTGTCTACTCTCCAGCCTACACTTGTAAATACTAAGAAAAGCAAAAGAATGGTGAGTACCATTTGGGAAAGTCCCAGACCCATTATTTTTTTTCGCATTTCCCAGAATTTGCGGGGTTCCAGCTCTAAGCCCACCAAAAATAAAAGCATGATGACTCCAAACTCGCTGGCATGCATAATGTCATTTACATTATTTCCTGTAAGTTTAAGGACATAAGGACCTATAATGATTCCTCCTAAAATATAACCGATTACAGAGCTCAACCCTAATTTCCTGGCCAATGGAACCATAATAATGGCTACACCCAGGAAGATTAATGTGTTCATCGCTAAGCTGGATTCCATATGCTATTGATTGAGTAGTTCTGTAAATTCCTTTTTATGTAAAATAATTTCTTTTTTAGAAAGCTTGTTAGCTTCGTATACGATTTTGATGTGCCTGATATCAGCTTTGAAAACCTTTAATGAAACAATCAGTCCGCTGATGAGTTCATCTATGGTGTATTGATAGGTTCCGGTTTTGCTGAAAGATCTTTCTTTTCCACCTGTGGTGACCAGAATATACACTTCTTTTCCTTCCAAAGGATTATGCTCACCTTCTTTAAGCCAGTCTCTGTCGAAAACTTCATCAATCCATAATCTGAGAAGTGGAGGCATTCCAAACCATATCAGGGGAAACTGAAAAACAAAACGTTCATAGTTCTTCAGACGTTTTCTTTCCCGGAAAGCAGCGATATGAAAATCAGGATATTCTTCGTAAAGATCTCTTAGGGTATAATGCTGGTGGCGAACGTAGAAATTGATGAGCTCTACATTCGAATTGGAGTGCTCCAGATAAGGGTGTGCAAATACTACCAGCGTCTTCTTCATAATCCTGTTTTCAGTAAATATAATAAAAAATATTGAATAAAAGGTGGTTTTTTAACGCTTTTATTAATTTTTTAATATGGAAAATTGAATTTAATGTTAAGATTAAATAAATAAAGGGGGTATTTTTGTCATTTAGATAAAAAACAAGTATTAGTTGTTGGGAATGAAGACAGGAATGAATAGAATAATCGGTTGAAAATCTCTTTATTCATTCTTTAATTCGGGTATGAGCTTTGTAAAAAGATATTGTTTATTTTTTGAAGCTGCTTAAGGTTTTGCGTATGTCTTCACGAAGAATAGTAATCATATCCTGTTTGGTGACTAAATATTTATCATCTTCAGGATTCTCAGTACGTTGATACCAGTAGATATCTTCTTTTATGATTTGTAAATTAGAAGGAAGATCTTTTATTTTAACAAATTTAGAATCTCCATTGATACTTGCTATTTTTTCTGAATAATCATTTCCGGTATCTTGTTTATATAAACTTTTTATGGTTCTGTTTTCCTTCTTAGGAATTGCAAAATGGGATGATTCATACACAAAGCCAAACTTAGACTTTTCCGAATAACAAAGAGCTATAACGAATTCTTCATCATTAATTTTGACAATTCTAAAATCACTCAGCCATTCAAAACCTGCATTTTTCATTTCTTCTTTTAAGATCATGCTGGCTTCTGTTTTATTGAGCCATACCGTATATAATCTTTTACTTTTTAAATTTTCTTTATTGTTGTTATAAAAATTATAATAGTTTTCTGAATTTATTTTCTGAGAAAATGTACTGATTGAGAAAAGTAAAAAGAAAAGATTAAATAAGAATTTCATGGGTTGAGTTGAATAAAAATTGTAATGAATTCGAAAAAGAATTTAAAATGATAATGTAAAAAAGATGAGATAGATGTACGTTCTTTTAAGGGTGAATTTTACCATCCTCCGGATGCACCGCCGCCTCCAAAACTTCCGCCACCGCCGAAGCCTCCAAAGCCGCCGCCGCCGGAACTTCCGCCGCCAAAGCCACCGCCTCCGAAACTGCCTGGGAATGGGAAGAACCCGCCAGGATAATTTCTGCGTCCTTTTCTTGTGATAATCACATCATCATCGTCGTCATTATTTCCGCCACGTCCGCCGCCTCTGTTACCAAAAAGGATAGCAATAATGATGAAAATAACAAAAGCAATAATAAGGACTTTAAAAGCACTTCCGTTGCCGGAAGGAGCTGTGGTTGCTACAGGTTTGAATTTTCCCTCAACAGCCTCCATAATGGCTGAGGTTCCACCGTTGATTCCTTCATACCAAAGGCCTTTCTTGAAATTTGGGGTGACAATATAATCTAAGATCTGTCCTGCTACGGATGCTGTAAGATATTGTTCCACGGCACGTCCCTGCTGGATAGACATGGTTCTGTCTTCTGTGGCGATAAGGAAAACCACTCCGTTGTCAACACCCTTTTTTCCGATTTTCCATTTCTCTCCGAACATGGTAGCCAGAAAATTCACATCTTCTCCTTTGGTGGAGCGGATGATGACTACTTCAATTTCCGTTGAGGTAGAATCTGCAAACTTGATCAGTTTATTATTAAGGGCATCTTTTTCCTGCTGAGAAAGCAATTCTGCTTCATCAAAAACAGGATAGAGAACTGCTGGTTTTTCAGGAATGGTGTATTGTGCTGATACAAAAGTGTAAAAGCAGAGTAGTAAAAATGAAAATACTATTTTAAGAGAATGTAATTTCATTTGAGAGTTGGTTTGGATTTTCTCCTTCTACAGGAAAATATTTTTTGAGTTCAAGTCCTGTTTCCAGGATGGCACTTTTCAGAGCCTGATAATAATTTCCTTTGGCAAATTCAGCAGTGATATAATCGTGAAGATGATCCCAGTAAGACTGTCTTACCTTTTCATGAATTCCGATATCTCCAATAATAGTAAGATATTTTTGTTCGAAATTCACATGGAAAAGCACAGCATTCCGGTCAGCCGTTTTATCCATATCGAGTTTTTTGAAAACATCAAATGCCGTTTTAGCATCACGGTTTTCTGTATTGGAATCAATATGTACCCTGATCTCTCCTGTAGAATGATCTTCTGCAGACTGAATCGCTTCCACGAGGGAAGCGATCTGTTGATTTGTTAGGAAGTTACCCATTATTATTTGAATACTTCAGGGGCTTTCTGAGCTCCTGCATCAGCTTTGAAATAAGGTTTTTCTTTAAAGTTGGTGAAATTCGCCAGAATATTATTCGGGAAAGTCTTGATGGAAGTATTGTAATCCTTTGCAGCATCGTTATAATAAACAGTTTCTGTTCTGATACTGTTTTCGATAGCGGTATATTCTCTCTGGAAGTTGATATATTGCTGGTCTGCTTTTAAGTTAGGATAAGACTCTACTACGGCCATCAATCGGCTTAATGCACCCGATAATTCTCCTTGTGCAGCCTGGAATTTGGCAAGATCAGCTTCAGTCATATTCGTAGGATCAATATTGATAGAAGTCGCTTTGGAACGGGCTTCTACCACTTGAGTTAAAGTTTCCTGCTCAAATTTTGAATACGATTTTACCGTTCTTTCCAGGTTAGGAATAAGGTTCGCTCTTTTCTGATATACGGTTTCTACATTAGACCATTTTGCGTTTACAGTCTGTTCTTTGTTGACAAAGCTGTTATATCCGCTTTTTCCCCAGAAGAATAGAATAGCAACAATAATAAGAAGGGCAATACCAATGGTTCCTGCACCCAGACATCCTTTATTTTTCATAGTTTATTTTTTTAAATTTTTTGTGCTAACCAAATATACAAATTATGTGCTAATTTTGTAAAAAATTATTTGAATGACAACAATAGTGGTGGCAATGGGAGAGAAAAACGAAATTGGTTTTGAAAACCAGTTGCTTTGGCATCTTCCCAAAGATCTAAAACATTTTAAAGATATTACTTCAGGGCATCCGATTATAATGGGAAGAAAAACCTACGAAAGTATTGGCAAGCCTCTTCCGAACCGTACCAACATTGTTGTGTCAAGAAAAAAAGACTGGTTTGAAGAAGGAATTCTTATCGTGGGAAGCATTAAAGAAGCTTTGAAATTTGCTAAAAAGATTGATGAGGAAGTTTTCGTTATCGGTGGAGGAAATATCTATGAGCAGACTATTGATTTAGTAGACAGACTTGAGGTTACTCTGGTGAAAGCAGATCTTAAAGCAGATACATTCTTTCCAAAAATAGATCAGAAAATCTGGAAAAAAACAAACGAAACCTGCCATGAAAAAGATGAAAAAAATGGCTATGATTTCTGCTTCCAGACGTTTGAAAAAATTAAGAGTGAATAGTTATAGGAATTCTAACCTCTAACTTCTAGCTTCTAATCTCTAATTTATTTATCTTTGCACTTTTAAAATTTAATAATGAATAAATACATAAAAATTGCAGTAGCAGCACTTCTTATCCTGTTAGGACTTTATATGATGTTTTTCACAAGAAACCTTGGGTGGGGAATTGTTGTTTTTCTTTTAGCTGCATTCCCAATCTTACTATTCTTCAAGAACGAATATATTCTGTTGGCATTCTGGCAATTGAGAAAACAAAATATGGAAAAAGCCGGAGAATGGTTATCCAAAATAACAGATTATAAAGGCCAGCTTCACAAAACTCAATACGGATATTTTCACTATTTATCAGGATTGACACAAGCTCAGGATCACCCTGCGAAAGTAGAACCTTTCATGAAGAAAGCGTTGGAGTATGGTTTAAATATGAAACACGACAGAGCAATGGCTACGTTGAATCTTGCGGCAGCAGCTATTTCCAAAGGAAGAAAACAGGAAGGGCAGAAGTTGTTGGAAGAAGCAAAAAGATTAGACAGTGCAGGCATGATGACGGATCAGATCAAAATGATGAAAGATCAGTTGAAAATGCCGACTATGCAGAAACACATGCATAACCCGAATATGAGAAACAGAGGAAAATTCTTCTAGTCAATAAAAAAATATAATATAAAAGTCCTGATTTTTCAGGACTTTTTGTTTTTTATAATTGGAGGCGGTGGAGGTGCTTCCTGTTTAAAAAATGTATCTTTTGGGTAAATGTTTTCCTTAACGGCAAACAAACTATCATGCTTCATAAACTTATCTTGGAGTCCGTCATCATAAAATTTCCGGCTTTGTTTTTTATAGGTTACCGTAACCAGAGGGAAATCTCCTTTCTCATGCGGTTTATCTTCTTTGTTCAGGAATTTAAGATAATTTTCAAAAGACAAAGGATCGCTGGCTTTTACTTTATAGATTCTTTTAGGTAATGTTTGGCTCGTTTTACCATATGATGCTATTTCAGAGTATTTCTCCAGAAACAGAGTGTCATGCTGCTTGGTAAAAGTATAGGTTTCAAATGCAAGGAATGTGTAGGCTGAAAGATCAGTCATGATCTTAACCGTATCTCCGTTTTCCATTCTTTCGGAAAAATGATAAAGATCTTTATTCAGATCAAATTGGCTCTCTTGTTTGCAGGAGAATAAAGAAATTGAAAGAATGATAAGAGGTAGTTTTTTCACAAAGCTACATTTCCGAATTCTGGTCGTAGCCATAGAACTTAGGCATCTGCCAATGGTATTTTACTGCAAAGGTCCTTATAGCAACAATCAATAAAATAGTGAAGATTTGTATAAAAGTATAAGAAAGCATGGTATATCTGGTCATCAATAAAAATGCAGAACCTCCCAATATACATGCTGTGGCATAAATTTCCTTTCTGAAAATTAATGGAATTCTGTTGAGCAATATATCCCGGATAATCCCTCCGAAACAACCTGTTATGGTTCCTAAAGCAATACAGATCATAGGATGGATTCCTGCATTTAAGCCTTTCTGAACTCCGATAATGGTAAATAATCCAAGCCCAAAGCTGTCGAAGATAAATAAAGTGACTTTGAAGTTCTTTTCAAGAGATTTGAAGACCATTGAAAAAATGCTGGTCACGAGAATCAAAGCACACATCAGAAGATCATGCATCCAGAATACAGGGATATCAAGCAGTAAATCTCTTACAGTTCCTCCTCCCACAGAAGTTACAAATGCAATAATAAGCACTCCGAACGGATCAAGCCGTTTCTGCATTGCTGCAAAACTTCCCGACATGGAAAAGGCAATGGTCCCCAGGACTTCTATGGCAAAATTGAACTGTTCGTGCATAAGTTATGAATGATAAATGATAATTGATGAATGATTTTTTGCTTAAGCAAATTCTTGGCCATTGTATCAATTATCATTTATCGCTTATCAAATATTGTTTTGTTTATCTTTCCACCCTCACTGAGTCCGGAACCATCAGTTCATATTCGCCGCCGTGGGTAATGATTTCCCTTACAATGCTGCTGCTGATGAAAGATTTTCCAGAAGAAGTCAATAAGAATACGGTTTCCAGTTTTTTGTGAGCTAATGTTCTGTTGGTGTGAGCAATTGCTTTTTCAAATTCAAAATCGGCAGGGTTTCTCAGTCCTCTGATAATGTACTGAGCATTTTTCTCAAAACAGTAATCCACTGTTAAGCCTTCAAATGAGTCTACTTCCACGTTGGGAAACTCTGCTACAGAATTCTGGATAAATTCCACTCTTTTCTCAAGAGGGAACATATATTTTTTCTGAGAATTCTGGCCGATAGCGATGATTAATTTATCAAATAGCGGTGCCGCTCTTTCTATAATGTCGTAATGTCCTAGTGTAATCGGGTCAAAAGACCCTGGGAAAACAGCAATTTTCATGTTGTACGAGTTATAATTTTGAATCGTGAATTATCTGTTATAAGCTGTGAGTGTATTTTGCTTCTGGCTTCTAACCTCTAATTTCTAACTTCTATTTTATTTATTAAGTGCTTTTTCAACTTCATTTCCGCAAAGATCCATGATGGAAATTCCATAATGTCTTGCCTGCTGAGGAAGAATACTTGCAGGAGAGAATCCCGGGTTGGTATTCATTTCAAGCATATAAGGAATCCCGTTCATCAGAATAAATTCACTTCTTGAAAAGCCGCTCATCCCTAATGAATTGTATGCTTTTTTAGCAATTTCTTCCACTCTCTTTGTGGTTTCTTCGTCAATTCTTGCCGGTGTAATTTCTTCAGAAGCTCCTTCGTATTTTGCTTCATAATCGAAAAACTCATTAGTAGGAACAATTTCTGTAATTCCTAACACAATAGTTTCTCCTTTAAAATCAATAACGCCTACAGAAACTTCCATACCATCAAGGAAACTTTCAATCAGGATTTCATGATCTTCTTTGAATGCAATTTCAGTAGCCGCAATCAGTTCTGATTTTTCTTTTACTTTGGAAATTCCCAGCGAAGATCCGGACTGATTAGGTTTTACAAACAGAGGAAGATTGAGTTCTGATACAATCTCATCCACATTAATGTCTTCCCCTTTTCTTAAATAAATACTTTTTGCAGAAGGAATTCCATATTTAGATAATACGGCAAGAGTGTCTTTTTTATTGAAAGTAAGAGCACTCTGGTAAAAATCACAACCTGTATATTTTTGACCAATGGCATCCCAGTATGCCTGAAGAATTCCATTTTCCCCCGGAGTTCCGTGGATAATATTGAAACAAACATCAAATTTTAAGACTTCACCATTATCTAAAGTCACAGAAAAATCTCCTCTGTTGATGGCATATTTTTTATCATTTTCTCCTAAAAAATACCATTCATCTTTAAGGACTACTACTTTGTATACGTCATAGAGATTTCTGTCCAGAGAATCATAAATCAATTGTCCGCTTTTTAAAGAAACAACATATTCATCAGAATAGCCTCCCATTACTACGGCAACACTTTTTTTATTCATAACCATATAGTATCAATTAAGGCAAATTTAATCATTTTATGCAATGCAATATGGGAAATCGGCAAATTTTAAAATCGAAAATGAATTGTGTTAAATAAAAAGTCCATTCTAAAATTATTAGCTATATTTGCGGTTATAATTAAAGTATTTTTAAGTATGCTTAAATCACTTTTCAATTGGAAAGTTTTACTGAATTTAGTAGTAGCCATCGGTGTTTTCGTGGGGCTTGTATGGCTTACATTTCGCTGGTTGGAATACCATACTAATCACGGTCAGGAAATTCCTGTTCCCAATATTGTAAATAAATCGGTACATGATGCCGTTAAAATATTAGATGATACAGGACTGGAATATGAAGTAGACAGTGCCAATTACGACCCGAAGTACAGACCATTCCAGGTGTTGCAGGTGTATCCTGCACCAGGTTCCCGTGTGAAAGACGGAAGAACGGTAACGCTTAAAGTAAATCCGAGAACATGGGCTCCTATTGCAGTGCCGAATGTTATCAATAAATATTCAGGACTGGCATTCCAGAGATTGGATCAGGTAGGTCTTAAAATCGGTGATACCATTTATGAGCCGAGTATTCAGAAAGATGCTCTTTTAAGAATATTATATAAAGGAAATGCTGTAAACCCGGGAACTCGTTTACCAAGATTCTCTACGATTGATGTAGTGGTAGGATCCGGGCCTATGAGAAACATTTCTATTCCTAATGTAGTAGGACTTACGGTAAAAGAAGCGAGAGCTGTTATTGCCAAAAGTATGTTTGAAGTAGGATTGGTAGAACATGAAGATGGAAGTAAAGATGAGTCTGATATTATCTATTATCAGGATCCTGCTTCCGGAGATGTTCGTGATCAGGGAATGCAGATCGACCTTTGGGCGAGTAAGAAAACTCCGGCAGAATTAAGAGAAAAAGTAGAGCAGCTGAATTCTATCTACCGTATGAAAGTGGATACTTCACTTCCTCCGGTTCGATATGAAGAAGTGCACAGTGAGCCAAGTTATGATGCTCCTGTAGTGCCTGCTCCTGCGCCTAAAAGAGAAACTCCAAAGCCGGAAGTTCCAAAAACTGAAACTCCTAAAACTCAGACTACAGCAGCTAAACCAGTTGCTACCACTGTTGAAAAACCTAAAACGTCTGCAGGGAACGGTACTCATGCTACAGGAAGTACAGCCAAACCGGCTGCCACAACACAACAACCTGCGCAAAAGCCAAAAGCTAAGAAGGTTGTCGTAGAATAAAATCAGATTAATATCAAAAATACAGGCTTCAACTGCAAAATGTTGAGGCCTTTTGTGTAAAAAATATAAAACAATGTCAGAAGATAACGACGATTTTTTAGATGAAGAATTATTAGATTCCAACAGTATTGAAAACATCGATATTGATGAGGAAAATAAAGGATTGTATGAACATCTTAATATCACTGTTGACAGCAAGCAGGAACCGTTAAGAATTGATAAGTTCCTGTTAATATACCGACAGAATTCTTCAAGGAATAAAATTTCACAAACCTGCAGAGCCGGAAATGTCATCGTGAACGGAACTGCGGTAAAGCAGAACTATCGTGTAAAACCAGGAGATCAGATTTCTGTACTGCTTACGCATCCTCCGAGAGAGAATGTCATTATTCCACAAGATATTCCTGTGAATATCGTTTATGAAGATGATGACCTTGTTGTTGTGGATAAAGAACCAGGAATGGTGGTACATCCGGGATTTGGTAACTGGGACGGAACATTGGTGAACGCACTGGCTTTCCACTTTGAAAAGAATGGTGAGAAATCCGATCTTGACAGAGTAGGGCTTGTTCACAGAATTGATAAAGATACCTCAGGACTATTGGTGATTGCTAAGAATGAATATGCATTAAGCTTCCTGGCAAAACAATTCTTTAACCGAACTACGAAAAGGCTGTATTGGGCTTTTGTGTGGGGAAATATGCAGGATGAAGAGGGTACAATCAGAGGGCATATCGGAAGGCATCCTAAAAACAGAATGCAGATGTCTGTTTATGAAGACGGCAGCCACGGGAAACATGCAGTGACTCATTATAAGGTGTTGGAAAGGTTTAAATACATGACATGGGTAGAGTGTAAACTGGAGACGGGAAGAACACACCAGATCAGAGCGCATTTCAGGCATATAGGGCATACTTTGTTTAATGATGAAAGGTATGAGGGGCATACTCCTTTAAGAGGGGTAAATCTTCCCAAATACAAGCAATTTATTAAAAATGTTTTTGAAATTTTGCCAAGACATGCTCTTCATGCACATACCCTCGGATTTATACACCCAACGACAAAAAAGGAATTATATTTTGAGAGCCCAATGCCCAAAGATATGGCGGATGCTGTAAAAAAATGGAGAAATTATTTGGAAAACTAAAAATATATTGAGATTTTTTTTATATTTGTTGAATTGAAATCAAGATTTGTTATGAGAAAACTATATGCTATCGTATGTTTAGCTCTTTTGTCAAATGCATACAAAGCACAAGAATCACTACCATACTATCAGCAATATCTTTTGGATGGTGAGTTCCTGTTCAACCCAGCTCAATACGGAAAAACAGATTACGTACAGCTCAACGCCAATTATCAACAACAATTTTCAAAATTCAGTAATTCTCCGAATGTTCAGTCAATCGGGATGAATGCGAATATCTTTGATAGAGTGGGTGCTGGTATTTCCGTGTTCAGAGACAGTAATGGACCGATCTCTGCGGGTGGTATCACGGCTGGTGCTTCATATTTTATTCCGCTAAGTAGTGAAGGAGACAGAAAAGACCAGTTCTCTTTCGGTACAAGTGTTAACTTCTATAACATGAATTTTGATTATTCAAAAATTAATACTGAAGAAGGTGGTGACCCATTATTGAGAGGTGAAGAAAGTAACATCTTTATGGTGTATGCAAACTTTGGTTTGGCTGCTACGTACAGAGGTTTATTCGGGGGTGTTTCCGTAAATGATATCGCATTAAGTAATGATGCTTCTATCGTAAACAACTACGAACCTTCTCCAATTAAATTCTTCTTAAACTTAGGATATAACTGGAACATTGCTGATAACATTACATTAGCACCGTCAGCATTAATCAACCTTAATACCAACTCAACGAGAATGATCGACTGGAATTTGATGGCAACATTCTCTAATGATATTAACGCATTCTCTTTCGGGGTAAGCTACAGAACGGTTCAGAACAGATTTGACAATCAGAACCTGAGTATCTCTCCCATTGTAAAAGTAAGATTCAACAAATTCATGATTGGAGCTACTTATAACCTTGGATTATCTGATATCCAGAGCTATGGTGGAAACAGCTTCATGATTGGTCTGGGTTATAACTTCGACAACTTCATTAATGCTAGAGGATTTAGATACTAATTAATTTAATTTAAATAAATTTGAGCTCTGAAATTTTTCAGAGCTTTTTTATGATATATATTCACATTCCGTTCTGTAAACAAAAATGCAGTTATTGTAATTTTCATTTTTCAACATCCCTGAATTTCAAGGATGAAATGCTTCGTGCCATGAAAACTGAAATAGCACTGAGAAAGGATGAGCTGCAGAACAGAACTCTGAAATCCCTGTATTTTGGAGGAGGAACTCCCTCTATTCTTTCTGTAGATGAAATCAGTTCTTTAATAGATGAAGTATTACGTTATTTCAGTTTTGAAAAGGATATTGAAGTCACTCTGGAAGCTAATCCCGATGATTTAGATAAAAACTTTTTAAAACAACTTTCCGGAACCCCTGTGAACAGGCTTTCCATTGGTACCCAAAGTTTTTTTGAAGAAGATTTAAAACTGATGAACAGGGCTCACTCTGCTTCCGAGGCAGAAAGTTCCATTAAAAGAGCACAGGATTTTGGTTTTGAAAACCTGAGTATTGACTTGATTTATGGTTCGCCTACTTCCAATCTTGAGATCTGGAAAGAAAATCTGAATAAAACCATAGCCCTTGAAGTTCCTCACATTTCGTCCTATGCATTAACGGTAGAGCCTAAAACAGCTCTGGAAAACTGGATTTCAAAAGGGAAAATAAAAAGTCCTAAAGAAGAGGAACAAAATAAAGAATTCTATTACCTGTCTGACTTTTTAAAAGACAATGGATTTGAGCATTATGAAGTATCCAATTTTGCCAAACCCGGTTTCTACTCGCGTCATAATTCTTCCTATTGGAAATATCAGGAATACCTTGGAATAGGACCTTCGGCACATTCTTATAACGGATTTGATATCAGAAGCTGGAATGTAGCCAATAATCAGCAGTACATTAAAAAACTGAATGATAAATTGCTGGCCAAAGAGGAAGAGATTCTTTCCCAGGAAGATCAGTTTAATGAAATGATTATGATAGGTCTGCGTACCATCTGGGGAGTAGATCTTGAAAGCCTGAAGAATAAATTCTCAGATAGAATGCTGGAGCACTTCCAGGCAGAAATTAAGTCCAAAATTGAAGACGGTATTTTAATCATTGAAAATAGTCATTTAAAAATTCCTGAAAAACATTGGTTTATGGCAGACGGAATTGCTTCAGATTTGTTTATTGTATAATGTTTGTATATATACAGACATGCCATAAAATTCACTATTTTTGTATAAAATTTCATTTCATTTGAAAACGAAGAAACAAGATTATTCACATCTTTCACCAAGCCAGCCTATCGGAATTTTCGACAGCGGAGTGGGAGGTCTTACCGTTGCCAAAGAAATCAAAAGACTTCTGCCTAACGAAGATTTGATTTACTTTGGAGATACAAAGCACCTTCCTTACGGAGAAAAATCTAAGGAAGCCATTATTGAATATTCTACAAAGATCACCAATTTTCTGTTGGAGCAAAACTGTAAAGCTATTGTGATTGCCTGTAATACAGCAACGGCTAATGCTTTAAATGAAGTTATGCAGTCTGTTGCGGGAAAAGTTCCTGTAATTGACGTTATTAATCCTGTGGCAGAAAAAGTATCTTATGAAATCCATAATAATGTAGGGGTTATTGCGACCAAAGCTACTGTGAATTCAGGATTATATAAAAAGAGTATCCGCAAGCATAATAAATGGATCAAAGTGGATGAATTGGCAACGCCATTGCTGGTTCCTGCTATTGAAGAAGGATTTAAAAACCATCCGATTACCCATGCTATTATTTATAATTATTTAAGTAACAGCAAATTAAAAAATATTGAAACACTGATTCTGGGATGTACTCATTATCCTCTTTTAATTGACGAGATCAAGCAGTATTATGGAAACCGGGTTCGTGTCATTGACTCTCCGAATATTGTAGCCAATCATCTGAAGATTATTCTGGATAAATACAATCTTTTGAATGATAACAATTCCAAGCCGAATTATTACTTCTATCTTTCAGACCTTACCAAAAATTTTGAAAAGATCTCTAAGAAGTTCTTCGGAAAAACAATTGATTTAGAATTAAAAGTATTATAAACAAAAAAGTCTGCCTCGTATGGAAGCAGACTTTTTTATTTGTTACATGTTGTCATTACAAAATCATGTTTTTAAGGGACAAAGATTTATTTTCGATAATGCTTTATGCTTCATTTAATTCCCACTGATTTCACAAATCCCACAGATGATAACGCTTTTAGAAGTAAAGGGTAACTAAAAATCTGTGTCCTCTGTGAAATTCGTGGGAAATAATATTCAATTTTATTCGTATTTCTTGTGAAAAAGATCATGAAAATCATGCTTCCACAATTACTTTTTCAGCATTCAGTCTTTTCTTCGGATTAAATTTAGGCTGATTGGCATCTGCATCATCTTTCTGCCCGATGGCAACTGCAAATAATGTCTCATACTTTTCATTCTTAAGAATTGCATCATAACCTTCAGGTTCAATACCTTCCATTGGAGTAGAATCTATTCCCATGGTTGCACAGGCAGATAAAAGCACTCCCAATGATAAATAAACCTGGTGTCCAAGCCATGATTTTATGGCATCTTCTCCCTTTGGTTTTACCATGGTACGGTAATAGTTGACAGACCCTTCCGGAAGATTTTCTTCAATTTGCTTTTCAAAGTTTTCTATGTTTTTGATTACCTGAAAAACAATGATATGGCTGCTGTCCAATACTTTTTCTTTATTAAAGTAAGAGTTATCACCCAATTGTTTTTTCAGTTCCGGATCATTTACAAAAATAAAATTCCATGGCTGGCTGTTAATGGATGAAGGACTCAGATTCAGAATCTCCTTAAGCTCTTCAATCTGTTTTTCACTGATTTTTCCTTGAGGGTTATACTTTTTTACCGTATACCTGTTTTTCATTTGGTCTAAAAAGTTCATAATTTTATACTATCATTTTTATAGTTACAAAATTAATTTAAGTTTATTAACTTTGCAATAACGGTAAAAAAGGATAGTATAAAAATGTATACAATAGATGATAAAGCATACCCATGCTGCACCAGTGTTACCATGAGGTTTATCGGTGGAAAATGGAAGGCTGTGATTTTATTTCACCTGATAGATGGTGCGAAAAGATATAATGAACTGAGAAAAGTAATCCCTACCATTACGGAAAGAACACTCAGTCTTCAGCTAAAACAGCTGGAGGAAGATGATATTATTGATAGAAAAGTATTTACAGCAAAACCTCCACTCATGGTGGAGTATACTTTAACGGAATTTGGAAAAACCCTTCTTCCCGTATTGGAAGCGATTACAGATTGGGGGAAAACAGCTCCGGAAAGATCAAAAAAAATAATCAGGAATTAAAGTTCCTGATTATCTTCTTTATTCGGTTCAAAAAAACTGAAACTCACGTTTCCGTATTTTCGTGTATCTATTAGGTTGGGATGTTCCAGCTTCATACGGCTTTGGTGCTCTACAATAAGAACTCCGTTTTCTTTCAGGTATTTATTGTTTAAAACCAGAGAAATCAATTCATAATATTTCTTCTCTTCCATTTCGAAAGGAGCATCAGAGAAAACAATCTCAAATGACTTATTATTTCTGAATTTTTTAAGCCAGTCGAAAACATCTCCTCGCTGTACATTGATCTGAAGAGCCATATCAAGCTCAGAAGCTGTAGAATTGATAAATGCAGTGTGCTTCGGGTTCATTTCTACAGAAGTTACACTCTGGCATCCTCTGGAAGCAAATTCAAAGGTGATAGAGCCAATTCCAGCAAAAAGATCAAGTACTGAAATCGACTGCATGTCATATTTATTTTCCAGAATACTGAATAAAGCCTCTTTCGCAAAATCGGTGGTTGGCCTTACATCAAAGTTTTTAGGAGCGGCAATTTTTTTGGCTTTCCATTTGCCTGATATTATTCTGAACATATTTTTGTTAGGGTTTAGGTAATAGATTATAGGTGGCAGGTGACTATTTTGGGAGGCTAATCCTCATTACCTGAAGCCTGGAACCTAATTAAGTATAAAATTTTTATTGGGAATATTGTCAAAAACAATTTTCAGGTTTTTAACAAATTTCTGGAGTTCTGAAATAAATGTTTCATTCTCCGTAGTCTCTCCATAAGCATAAAAGCTGGTTTCATTAATTCCGAAACCTATTTTGCTTAATGTAAACATAATGAAGTAAAGAAAATCTACCTCTGAATTGACATCCAGGTTATTATAAAGAATGATTTTTTTATTGTCAATCGCAAAAAATTCACACTGATTGTGATAGAGATTGATGTGAATTTCCTTACCTGTTTTATTATTAACTGAACTTAGAAACTTTTCACCGGAGAAATTGAAATGAGCCGGTATTGCCAGTTCTTTTATTTTTTTATAATAATTTTTCGGGAAAGTATAATAAAACTGAATGTTGAATTTTTTGTTGATAGAAAGCATCAGCTCTTCCTTTTCTCTGTCAGTAGGAGCATTAAAGGCAATCAGATCAAATCCTGCATCATGTTCAGAAAAACCTTCCGGCATCAGGGTAAAATGATTAAATGCTGAAATCACATGGATTTCCTCATAGCGCTGCTTAATAAGAACTTCGTCCAGCTTTTGCTCAATAAGATTAGCTGGTGTCTCTTCAGTAACGAAATAAGACTTTTCCTCCAGAATGTTTTTGTTTTTAACAATCTGGCAGATCAATCCGTCTTTGGTAAAAAGTAAATTAAGTACGTTCATATTTCAATTCCTGCAAATTTAGTGAAATTCTACCATTACCGCACCCGATTGATGGTGAAGTATTTCCTTATTATAAAAATCAATATTAACCTGGCTTTCCAACACATCCCGAACCATCCTCTGCAAAGTCCCGTCACCAATGCCATGAACAATTTCCAGTCTTTTCAGGTTGTTCTTTCTGCAAAACTCAATCACTTCAATCAGTTTTTCCTTTTGTATAAAGAGTCTTTCAAAGCTGTCATAGTCATTGGGATTCTTTACCAAATTATGAAAATGCAGGTCTAAAACCAAATGATTTTTCTGATGTTTCTTGGAAATTACTTTTTTAGGTTCTGGTTTTCTCACAACCCTGATGTTTTCATACAGATCAGCATCTTTAGGAACCAGTTTTTCTTTAGGGTATTGATGGGTAAAGCCATATTCATCTTTAAAAACGACAATATTTCCCTTCACGGAAGTAATTACTCCGCTTAAATCTTCATCTACTACCGAAATCTTATCGCCGATCTTCATATTTTTTTAAGACTTGTCTGAACCCATTATGGGTGCAAAGGTAAAAAGTAAAAGGTATAGAAAACAAACTCCTTTACTCTCCAACCCTCAAATTCTCCAACTCAGACGCATTCTCACTCATCAAACTCTTGGTCCCAGTTCTATAACTTCCAGATCTTTGATTTCTTCACCATCCACTACAAAGCGCATCATTGTTCTTACTTTATGCCAGCCTTGTTTTCCACAGGCACCGGGATTCAGATGGAGCAGACTGTTTTTCTCATCATACATCGCTTTCAAAATATGTGAATGCCCTGAAATAAATAATTTCGGAGCTTTTTCAGCAATTTCTTTCTTCGTAATTGGAGTGTATTTTCCGGGATAACCTCCGATATGGATCATCAAAACTTCCAGTTTTTCGCAAAAAAATCGGTTTACTTCCGGAAACTCAGCCTGGATTTTAGCATCATCAATGTTTCCGTAAACACCTTTCAGAGGTTTTATTTTTTCCAGCTGTTCTATGACATCCAGACTTCCAAAATCACCACAATGCCATACTTCATCAGCCTGAGAAGCATATTCCAGAATTCTGTCATCAATATAAGAATGAGAGTCGGAAAGGAGAAGGACTTTGGTCATTATCTAATGGTTCTTTCAGTAATATTTTCGTTGTATTTATCTTTGAATACCGCTACACGATCAGGATTTAGCTCTCCGTCATGATTGATCACTCTTTCTTTTAATAACCATCTTACCAGTTTTTCCATTCCTTTTTTGGAATTCATAAAATTGGAGATTTTACCCAAATCAGTAGACTCTACTTTTGTTTTTTCTGTGAGAAAATTCAGGATAAAATAATCATCATTTACATACCTTGGCGTTTCATTATCCATATATCGGTAAAGAAGAATCTCCTCATCGTCTTTCATGGAAAAAAATGAATATTGGGCTACATTGATCTTTTCTGCTTTCAGGATTTGTTTCCCATCCACTAAAACTTTATCATCTTTAATGGTTACATCCTGGGAAAAATATAAATTACAGCTTATCATCAAGAAGAAAGCGAATAACCTGTTTACTGCCATTTTACTATTTTTTAAGATTGCAAATATAAAGAAGCTTTAATAAAACGGATCAGAGATCTTAATCCGTAATATTTTTTGTTCTGCGGATAGAATCCAGTTTCTTTTCAATATCCGCACTGAAAACCTTTTTTAGTTTCAACCCGTTTTCTGTAAGCTTTGAAATAACAAAAGTTCCGGTCATATTCGTATTGGAAGGAAATATAATAGTGACTGTGGAATCTGAAGCTTTTTTCCAGCTTCCTATATAACGGTCGGGCTTTTCATTTTTAGTCACAGGTTCTTCTAAAGAATCATATCTTAATGTAGATTTAATCAGGTTTCCTGTGATTTTCCCATTTTTTTGAAATCTGATTCCTTCTCTTCTTGCTTCAAAACCATCCTGTTTTTCATAGGTATAAATATAGGTATCCATTTTATTTAGATTCCAGGTTTGTAAAAGCAAAGGATTGGATGTTCTGTCCTGAGCTTTCAGGCCACTGATAATGAAAAGAGAAAAAATACAGATACAAATGGGCTTTTTCATGAATACAACTGATTTATCGTAAAGTTTTAGCAATGCTGAAATTAGCATCCCTTAATAATTAGTAAATTTGGGAAAATTAAAATAAACAATGAAACAGAAACTTTCTTTTTTCATTTTTCTTTTAACCGTAGGATTGGCCAATGCCCAGGTTGAAGAAAAAAAACTGGATGAACTGATCCAAAATACCCTGAAAACCTTTGATGTACCGGGAATGTCCGTTGGAATTGTAAAAGATGGGAAAATGATCTATTCCAAAGGGTTTGGTGTACGTTCACTTACTTCTAAGCAGCCCATGGATGATAACACATTGGTAGGGATCGCTTCCAATTCTAAAGGCTTTACGTGTGTGGCACTAGCCATTTTAGCAGATGAAGGAAAACTGAACTGGGATGATAAAGTTTCAAAATATATTCCTGAGTTTCAAATGTACGATCCTTACGTTTCTCAAAATGTAACAATTAAAGATCTTATCACGCACAGAGCCGGATTAGGGCTAGGACAGGGAGATCTTATGTTTTTTCCGGAAGGAGGAAATTTAACCGTGAATGATATTGTTCATAATGTGAGATACCTGAAACCGGAGAATCCTTTCAGAACGAAATTAGACTATAATAACATCATGTTTATTATTGCCGGAGAAGTAATCCACAGAGTTTCAGGATTAAGCTGGGCAGAATTTATTGAGCAAAGAATTATGAAACCTGTAGGAATGACTTCAAGTTTTGGAAGCTACAACAGAGCAAAAGCTACGGCCAACAAAATTGATGCACATGCTCCTGTAGACGGAAAAGCAATTGCTGTTCCTCACGACTGGAATGAGACAGCCAATGCTGCCGGAGGAATTATGAGTAATATTAAAGATATGACCACCTGGGCAGAATGTCTGTTAAATAACTTTACGACTAAAGATGGCAAAAAACTGGTTTCTGATAAGAATGCTCAACAGCTTTGGAGCCTGCAGATTCCAGACAGAGTAGCTGCAAAAAATCCATATGATACAAGTTTCTACGGATATGGTTTAGGATGGTTTCTGAGTGATGTTAAAGGACACAAGCAGGTACAGCATACAGGAGGATTGATCGGAACTGTTACTCAGTTTACCTTAATTCCGGATATGAAGCTGGGAATCGTAGTATTGACAAATCAACAGTCAGGAGCGGCTTTCAATACGATTACCAATACGGTGAAAGATTCTTACCTTGGGGTAGCAGACAGAAACTGGCTAAAAACTTACGGCGACAGAATGTCTAAAATGGAGGCTGAATTCAACAAACAGAAGAAAGATGCCTTTGCAAAATCTGAAGCATTCAAAAAAGAAATATCACTTCAGCCAAAAGCAGAACAGTTCACAGGAACATACAATGATGCCTGGTTTGGTGATGTGGAAATTGCACAACAGGGAAATACCTACAGAATCTCATGCAAAAACTCTCCAAGATTAAAAGGCGAGTTACTTCCTTATTCCAACAATTCTTTTATTATCAAATGGGACGACAGAAGCTATGATGCAGATGCTTATATTATTTTCAATTATGATGAAAACGGAAAAGCAGAATCTGCAAGATTGAAAGCAATCTCTGATGTAACGGATTTCAGTTTTGATTTTGATGATCTGGATTTGAAGAGAAAATAGAAAATGAAATCGCAAAAGATATTCAATAGAAACGGGCTTTAGCCCGTTTTTTCATTTTTACCACGATAATGGCTTTAGCCGATGCTAACCACCCCGTCCAAAAATAAATTTTTTGCCACCCCTACGATGGAGGGGAATATGCAGCCGGTACAACAAATGTTGGTTTATTTTACAAGATTCAGATCCAGATTTGCTAAAGTAAGTTCTGTGTTAAGATGTAGCTTTTCAAAGAAATTTTTCAGCTCAAAAAGTCTTTTCTTACTGTCATAATGGATACTTGAACTCAGTTTTCTCTGGCAGAGCGAGCAGGCTCTGGCAAGATGATAATCTGTTTCCGATAATGAATTAGTTCCGTTCATCACGCAGTTGGCATTCAGACAATGACTAATTCCAAACATATGACCAATCTCGTGTGAACTGATTTTTATGAGTCTTAAAAGACTTTCATTAAAATTAGAATCTGTTAATTGACCTCCGGCAAATCTGTACATCGAGGTTACTCCCACGCCATCCTCATATGAAGCCAGTCCGAAAACATAGTTCCATTCCGGTTTTGGGAAAAGATCCTGCTCTGTGATTCCCATCAGTACCACTGCATCTTTCGGTTTCCTTTTAATTAGAATACTGTCTAAAACATATCCAGCAAGAACCTGTTTCTGCCCTTCTTTTGAAATTCTTTTAACCTTTTCAGGAAATATTGTATTGGGTAAAACAGGAAGTACCTTTGTTTCCAGCTGAAAATAGGTTTTCAGATATTGTTGGGTAAGTGCTATTTCTTTTTTCTGAAGTTCATCAAATTGCCCGATCGGCTGCAGATAAATAGTGTTCTTTCCAGGCTCAGGTTTTATCTTTTTTAATTTCTGAAAATCTTCAAATGTCTGGAAATGTTCATCATGATTATACCGCCAGCTTCCGGGTTTTGGAGAAGAGGAAAGCTTTATATCATTCAGTGCAATAGATTCATAGTAGTTTTTCTTCTGTTTCTGGCATGAGAAAAGAAGGATTAATAGGGGTACATAAAAAAATAAAGAGGTGAAGTTATATTTTCCCTGGCTCATAAAAGAAGAGAAGTTTCTTTTTAGCACCATCAAATTCGGACCATGATTCACAGTCTACTTCAAAGCCTGCAACTCCGCAAGTGGGGAAATGGAAAATATCCTCAGAAATAGAATTGGCAAAATTGGAAATTCCATTATTGTGAGAAAAGAAAGCAACCGAATTCAGGTTGTCATCCAGGTCATAAATTACAGATTCAAAACTTCTTTCCGAAGGATTATATAATTTTTCATCAGTGGAACAGTTCAGCTGATATGCCTGATTGAAAATTTTACAGGTATTCAGCGCACGCACCGCAGGGCTGGACACAAAATGATCGATGGAAATATTATTGTTTTTCAGGAATCTGGACATGTGCATAGCATCCTCCAGACCTTTGTCTGCCAAAGGTCTGTCAAAGTCCTCCGTTTCCTCAGGCCAATCGCTTTTTGCATGTCTTACGAGGATGAGTTTCTTCATATAATTGTTTTTTGGAAGATTAAAATTATAAAAAAAATAATGGAATAAAACATGATTTATATAAAAAAACTGCGTTATGAATAAAATCAGTAAATTTTACTAAATTTGCAGACTTATGGGACAAATCCTTGCAATAGACTACGGAAAAGCTCGTTGTGGTATCGCTGCAACCGATGATATGCAGATTATAGCCAGTGGGCTGGACACTGTAGAGAACCGTTCTTTAATGGAGTTTTTGAAAAAATATTTCAGCGAAAATAAGGTAGATGACGTAGTAATTGGGCTTCCCATAGATTTGAAAGGAAATGTTTCAGAGGTGGAAACCGATATTTTAAAATTCATTGAAGAATTTAAAAAAGAATTTTCGGATATTGCAGTTCACCGTTTTGATGAAAGATTTACTTCCAAAATGGCTTCATTCTTTATTTCTCAAAGCGGAAAAAATAAGAAAAAGAGGCAGGAAAAAGGATTAATAGATAAAGTAAGTGCAACAATCATATTGCAGAATTTTTTAGAACAAAGATTAAGATGATATTACCGATAAGAGCTTTTGGGGATCCTGTTTTGAGAAAAGTGGGAAAAGATATAGACAAAAATTATCCCGAATTACAGGAATTGATAGATAACATGTTCGAAACCATGTACAGCGCAAATGGCATAGGTCTTGCAGCGCCACAGATTGGTTTGGATATCCGTCTGTTTGTAATAGATGTGACGCCTCTTGCAGAAGATGAGGATTATGAAGATATTAAAGATGAATTGGCAGACTTCAAAAAGGTATTTATTAATGCTCAAATTCTTGAAGAATCTGGCGAAGAATGGAAGTTTAATGAAGGTTGTCTTTCTATCCCGGATGTAAGAGAAGACGTGAAAAGAAAGGGCACAATCGTTATTGAATATTATGACGAAAATTTTGTGAAACATACAGAAACTTTTTCCGATATTAGAGCCCGCGTAATTCAGCATGAATATGACCACATTGAAGGAGTTCTATTTACTGACCACCTAAGTGCTCTGAAGAAGAAACTGGTAAAAGGTAAGCTGACTAAAATCTCTCAGGGTGATGTAAACATCGGTTACAAAATGAGATTTCCAAAGTAATTTAAATAAGGATTAAAAGAAATAATAAAAAGCAAAAAGCTAGTGCTGATTGCAGAATTTACAAAAAATAAAATTATGCTGTTAGAAAAAATAATTTCAATTTCTGGAAAACCAGGACTTTTCAAATTAGTTTCTCAATTAAGAAACGGATTCATCATTGAAGATGTTACCAACAAGAAAAAAGTAAGCATTGGAAACTCAAGCCAAGTAAGTTTATTGGACAATATTGCCATGTTTACATTTGAGAAAGAAGTTCCTTTGTTTGAAGTATTTGAAAATATTGCTAAAAACAACGACTATAAGCCAACAATCTCTCACAAATCTTCTGATGCAGATTTGAAAGATTTTATGCTTGAATCTCTTCCTAACTATGATACAGAAAGAGTATATTCTTCTGATATCAAAAAACTGGCTCAGTGGTATAATATCCTTCATAAAGCAGGATACATCACTCCGGAAAGCTTTGTAAAAGCAGAGCCTGAAACTTTAGAAGGAGAACCGGCTGAAGAAGTAAGCATTGAAAAAGACGCTAAAAAAGCAGCTCCAAAAGCGGAAAAACCAGCAGCTCCAAAAGTAAAAGCTACTTCAGCAGCAAAATCAGCTCCGAAGAGTACACACAGAAAACAAGGATAATTCATTTGAATTAAAAATACAAAGCCTTGTCTGGAATATCCGGACAAGGCTTTTTGTTTTTTATTAGGTAGCAGGAAGCAGGAAGCAGGAAGCAGATGTTAGGAAGCGGGTAGCAGGGGGGTAGTGAAATTTTCTGCAGAGTTCAAGCTTCGTCTTTATCTTTAAACCTTAAACCTTAAACCTTGAACCTAGAATCTCACTAACTCCGTATCTCGTATCCTGTTAACCATAAACGTCCAAACTTTCACTTCAAACCTCTACCAAAGACCCAAAATATCCCTTACATTTGTAAGATTGAATTTCCATTACTTATGAATACGAAACAGGAGAAACTAGAGGCCTTCGGAAGATTACTGGATATTATGGATGATTTGCGTGAAAAATGTCCATGGGATCAGAAGCAGACATTACAGTCGCTTCGCCATCTTACCCTTGAAGAAACCTATGAGCTTTCAGATGCCATTTTACAGGATGATTTACAGGAAATAAAAAAAGAACTGGGTGATGTTTTGCTTCACTTGGTTTTTTATGCTAAAATAGGTTCGGAAAAAGAGAGTTTTGATATTGCAGATGTCATCAACTCCCTTAATGAAAAGCTGATTTTCCGTCATCCTCATATTTATGGAGATGTTGAGGTGAAAGATGAAGAAGAAGTGAAACAGAACTGGGAAAAATTAAAATTAAAAGAAGGAAACAAATCTATTTTGGGTGGTGTACCGAAAAGTCTTCCGAGTCTGGTTAAAGCCTACAGAATTCAGGATAAGGTGAAAGGTATCGGTTTTGAGTTTCATGATGCAGAAGATGCATGGAAGAAAGTAGATGAGGAGATCCAGGAGTTTCATGCTGAGACTGATCTGGATAAAAAAGAACAGGAACTTGGTGATGTATTTTTCTCCCTGATCAATTATGCCAGAATTTCAGGAATCAATCCGGATTCTGCGCTGGAGAGAACTAATCTTAAGTTTATTTCAAGATTTCAAAAGATGGAAGGGCTTGCTGAAGAGCAGGATTTAAAATTAGCAGATATGTCTCTGGAAGAAATGGATGTGCTTTGGGAAAAGGCCAAAAAACTTTCATAACTTCTGATTGGAACAATTAATGCTTCTTACATTCAATTAAAAAATAAAAATATACCTATGTTACGTTTTCTTATTTTACCTGCTTTGCTTTTATTGAGCTGCAATCCGAAAGCTCAGAATTCTCCTGCTAATGAAGATGAATTAAAAGTTCAGTTTTCCTTACCTAAAAAGTTGAAGGAAGTTTCCGGAATTACTTTGTCAAAAGATAAGAAAACGATCTGGGTGATAGAAGACAGAGGAAATAAAAATGCAATATACGGGCTGAGTGACAAAGGTGATATGCTGGCAAAGATCCCTGTGGAAAGTGCTGAAAATACAGACTGGGAAGACATCATATCAGATACTCAGGGAAATATTTATATTGGGGATTTTGGTAATAATGATAATAACAGACAGGATCTTGCTATCTTAAAAACAGATTTGAAAGACAGCAAACAAATTACCACCAAGGTTGTTCAGACTACAAAATTCCATTATCAGGGACAGACGGAATTTCCTCCGAAAAAATCAAATCTTTTGTATGATTGTGAGGCTTTTGTAGAAATGGATGGTAACTTCTACTTATTCACCAAAAACAGAAGCAAAGGTTTTGACGGAACTTTCCTTGTATTCCAGGTTCCTAATAAAGAAGGGGATTTTGAAGCGAAGTTAATAGGGACGTTAAAGCTTGATGGAGGGTATAACGATGCTGCTATTACCTCTGCTACCATCAATAGTACCAAAGATAAAATTGTATTGCTTACCCATAAAAATGTACATGTTCTTACAGGATTCACGGCCAACGATTTCAGTGCTGCAAAAATTCAGAAAGTCCCGTTGAGTCATAATTCCCAGAAGGAAGCCCTTGTTTTCTTTGATGATAAAACATTAATGATTGCAGATGAGAAAGGGAAGAATGAAGGTGGAAATGTGTATACTTTTTCTCTAAACTAAATTTTTTATAATAAACTAATATCTCGCCAAAAGCATCAACAAAAACATGGAACTATAAATATGATGTCAACGGACAAGTACTATTATACTTCCCAGTACCATAAATGAATAAATAAACCCTACAGAGAAATCTGTGGGGTTTTTGAATATATGAATGTATTGAAGTGATTGACTTTTTATGGACTATGGAGTAAGATAAGAAATGTGAATATTACCGCTCGATAAACGGAAGTCCTGCGTATAACGGCAGCGTATTCTGAAGGTTTCTCCCGTATTAAAAAAATTAATGGATGAAAGATTATGATTCAATCCTGTGGTACGTTCTCCGTGCCCGGTGGATATTCCTGCAAGTGTTGTAAGGGTAGGCGATACTTTTTGGATATAAGAATTGGCTGTTCCTGCCGTTTGTCCTGATGAATTTAAATTGAGATCATAGGTAGCATAAGGAACAATATTATAAAATCCCGGTTTTACAACTGTGAAAAGACCTGTTGTTGAATTATAAGTTAAATAAGCCGTATCAATTTTATTACTCACATTGAAAATATAGGTTTGTGAATAATTCTCATGCGTACTGACCGGAGTAGAATGGGTACCTGTATAACTTCCGCTTGCCGGACTGATATCTGTTTTGTTTCCAACATACACTACCTTGAGAAAGTTTTCTGATTCAATGGTTTTCCATACCGGAGTATTTCCTGCTCCGTTTGACATTAAGAATTCACCTCTGTTTCCGGAATTTCCTTTTGTTCTGTCATCTCCGCCTACATTCAGATCTTTAACTACCTGAAGCGAGCCGTTGACATGTAATGTATTTTGAGGTGTTGGAGTTTTAATCCCTATCTGTGCATTTAAGTGAATGAACATGACAAATAATGCCATATACAATAGCTTCTTTTTCATCATTTGTTGATTTTTTAATTGCCGCAAAGATAAAATGTTTTTAAAATGTCTATTTTTTAAAGAATTGATAAACATATTGGACTATGTGTAAGTTTGACTTATATAGCTGAAAATATGGCTTTTATTTAAAAGCCATATTTATGTTATCAGTAAAAAATGTGAGTTGAAAATTTTAAATATTAAATTTCATTAAAATTGATATTTTTTGAGGATTCAATTTATAAGTAGTTTAATATACTGTTAAACAGTGTCTTGTGTTGTATTAGTATTTCAATGTTAACAGCAAACACAGCGTTTATTTCATTTTAATAGAAGAAGTTTAAAACTTCATTCCTACTCCGGCAGAAATCCTTCCACCGTCTGAACCATAGAAATAATTCAATCTTGCAGACATCATTTCCACAATACTCAGCCATACCCCTGCGCCGGCAGATTGATGCCATTTTCTGGAATTTTCATTGTCATTCCATACACGGCCGATATCATATCCGATGAGAATTCCCATGTTTGCCGGAACAATATTATTTCTGACCCTTCCAAAATCCCAGCGGATTTCTGAGTTATTGGTAAAATATGATCTTCCTGAGAACCGTTCATTTCTGAAAGCTCTCATGCCGTTATTCCCTCCGATAGCTGCAGCCTGATAGAATTCAAAATGATTATTATTGATCCACATGACATTACTGGAGTTGGCAAATACAAATTTCCCTTTCTTATCAATTCTGTGGTCAATGGCGAGCTTTCCTTTTACGGTCACAAAGTTTTTGTTGAAATCAGAAAGTGTTGCTTTCCAGTCTGCATTCAACATAAATTCCAAACCAAGAGTAGGGAAGGCCGCATTATCTGCATTTTTATATCCGAATGTATAATTTGCTCCCACAAATTGCTGACTGTTGAATACGCCTGGTCTCACATCCGGTGACTGGTTGATGAAACGGTCCGCTTTTCTTTGTACTTTATTATCTTCAAAAGTCAGTTGAAACTGGTGGCTGAGGTTCATCCAGCTCTTTTGAGAAATAGAAGGAGCAAAGTTGAACTTGGAAATTCTGGCTCTGTTGTATTCCCTTTCTGTATCTTCCTTGTCGTATTCACTTTCATTGGAAAGTCCGAAGAAGTTTTGAGAGAATCTAGGGGTTGTATAAAATGCATCAAGGTTGATATCCCAACCTGAGATGGCTTTTTTAAATACACCTTTGTAGGTAAGACTAAACCCTGCAGTTGCAGTATAAAAATTAGCTTTTAAGCTATGTCTTTGGGTAAAAGGATCACGAATGAAATTATTCACCGTATAATTGGCAAGAACCCCCACAATGACTCCATCGTCCGGGTTGTAATCCAGGTTTGGATATCCGGCAACGGAATTATATTTCGGGTGTTTATAATTATAACTGTTGATATCATAATCATCAGTTATATTCTTGGTTGCATTTCCTGCATTATAGGTGTTCTTCTGAGATTTAAAATCATAAATCTTCACTTTTCTTCCATCCGCAACGTTATAGGTATCATGGTTATATCCCCCAATCAGTCTGATGGTCATTTTAGGATTTCCACTACCTGTTACTACGTAGGTATCATCATCTTCCAGACCATAGATCCATAATTCTTTAGTTTTTGAATCATGGTAAGTCTTTTCAAAAACCAGTTCATTCTGGTCTTTATTCTTACCCAGCTTATATTGCTGTACCAGTACGGAGTGTCCGTTTTTGGTGATCACAAACTTATCAGGATTTACCGTTCCTGCCAGAGGAACTTTTTTCTGCAATACATCATAATACTGTGCAGCGTAGCTCTGAAGTTTTGTTTTTCTTATTTTCAGTTTTCTCTGGATTTCAGCAATGGTGTCATCCTGTACTTCTTTCGGAAGATTATGGAATGCATCATCAATGTCAGCATCAGTCAGATGTTCCTGTATGTATTTTGCCTGAGTTTCCCATTCACTTTGGTCAGCACCTTTTAAAAATACAAGATCCATAGGATAAGGTTCCATCGCAAGCCATTTCACACTGCTGATATCTTCTGTAAAGGTTTTCATGTGGCGGATGGCAGGAACATTCATAATAATCCTGAAGGCTGCACCGTCATATTTACTGAAAGCCTGATCTCTGTCTTTAGGGATAGGTTTGTAAACCACTTTGTCGCCCTCTTCATATTGTGCCCATTTCCACTGGTCCGAGTGTCTGTCCCAATCACCGATAAGCATATCAAATAATCTTGCTCTGATATAAGATTCCCTGTCGACAGAATATTTATTGCTTTTGTTGAGGTTCTTTAATACATCATCCGTAGAAACGATATCATTTGCATGATCAAGGGAAGCCAATGTTTTAGGATCGGAAGAAAAGCGTTCTTCAATCATATACATTTCATCTCCGTAATTCTCATTGTATCTTCCCAAAGCCTGTTGTTTGGGGATATAGTATAGTTTTGGATTACTATGGAAAATATTGAGCTTTTCCGACATATTTCCAATCGTAAACGGAGTAAATGGATGATTGGTGGTATAAAAATCCAGCAGGAATTTTTCAGGAAATGAATCTGCAAGTTCTTCTCCTAATGTACTTTTCTGGAAAGCCATATTGTTTAAGAAACGAATTGCACTTTTTTTCACCCCTCGCATTACAAACTCCTGTCCGTCTGCGGACTTCAGCCGCAAACTGTTGGATTGGTTTCCTCCACCTTCTCTAAAAGGAATATATCCTCCGTTCAATTCTGAAAGGTTGGCCGTGGGAGCTTCAATGGGAATTCCATAATATCTTCTGTAATGATCTCCCCAAAGCCAACGGTAAAACTTTCTTTTTTCAGTAAGCTGAACCGGATAAATGGTTGAAGAGAACGTTGCAGGAAAAGAATTAGGGAAATTATTGACAAATACATCAGGTTTGGAAATCACGGAAATATGAGTCAGTTTTTGAAGCTGGGCATCTTTGGTTGAAAAATACTCAACATCTGTACTTTCATCTTTTCTGAAATTTAAAACAGCAAAACCGCTGCCTCCGTAGGAAAAGTCTGTCTTTTCTACAATGGTTGCCGGATCTGTTTTAGAGCCTGCACCACTGATGATCTGTCTCAGGTTTCCATCTTCGTGATATTGCAGGTTATGATCATGTCCAGAAACGAAAATAATATTTTCTTTATCCTGAACAATGCTTTTCAGCCTGTTGGCCAGATCTGCATAATGTTGGTTATTGATATCTTCAGGACTGGCTCCTGAGGAACTTCTTAAAATATTGATTACACTTGCCACCACAGGAACGGGAACTTTACTCTTTAAAGGAAAGAGATGAGATTTTGCAGAATTGAAACCTGCATGGGTTCCACTGCTGATGATAGGATGGTGTAAAGCAACAATTATTCTTTTACCCTGATTTTTAATGATGAGATCTTTAAACTCGGTAAAAAAATCTTCACGGGTTTTGATATTACAGTTTTTATTGATTCCCGGATAATTATCCCAGTTGGCAATTACCCATTCTGTATCGATTGCGATAAGCTTGATATCTTTAGAAACATTAATGTCATCAATAGGACAGCCGTTTTTAGGAAGAAAAGCTTTTTTATCATCAAGATATTTTTTAACCAATCCTTCCTGGGTATTCAATCCCTCAATTCCATTGTACCAGTCATGATTTCCGGGAATTACGAGTGTTTTTCCTTTGAAATTTTTGGTAATGGCAAGCTGGTTTTCCAGTTTCTGTTTGGCCTGGGCATAGTCTTTATCTGTTTCTTTGGGCATTCCATTGGGATAGATATTATCTCCCAGAAAGATCAGCATAGAGTTACTGTTGGCAGAATCCAGCTTACTTTTCAGTAAATTCAGAGTTTTTTGGGCCTGAGGTTCATCTGCATTTCCTGCATCTCCAATCAGAAAAAGTTTAAAATCATTTTCGGATTTTATTTCGGAATCTTTTACTTCAAATAAGTTTTTGCCCTTTTGTACGTTATAGGTAGCACAGGAATAAAGGACTCCTGCGGACATTACTGTTCTAAGAACAATAGAAGTATTTTTTAGATGAGTTTTAAAGGATAAATTCATAAATTTACATTAACAAAATTTCAGGGATGAGCATTCTACACAAAGCTAAAAATTATGTTGAAATCTTATTCAAAGATAAGTTATCTTCGGTATATTTTTATCATAATTTTATCCATACTGCCTATACTGTCAATAAGGCGGAGGAAATCATGAAAAATACTCCTGTTTCTGAAGAGGATCAGGAGAAGGTACTTGTAGCATTATGGTTTCATGATACAGGGTATATAGAATGTGCTCTGAACCATGAGGAAAGGAGCGTGGAGGTGATGAAAGCCTTCTTACATCAGGAAAACTATCCGGAAAACTATATTGCAGATGTTGAAAAGCTGATTCTGGCAACGAAAATACATTATGAACCTCAGAATTTGCTTGAGAAAATTGTAAAGGATGCCGATTTCAGTCATTTTGCGGGTCACGATTACAGCGATATTTCCGATGCTTTGAGAAAAGAATGGGAACTGACCAATGTAAGATGTTTTTCCAATGAAGAATGGAATGCCGGAAATCTTGATATGCTGAAAAACAAGCATACTTTTTATACGGATTATGCTAAAGAAAACTGGGAGCCCCTGAAAAAGAAGAACATCAAAAAGATAGAAAAGAAATTGGAAAAAGAAGAAGAGAAAAAAGATAATAAAAAGGATAGCGCAGAGGGTAAAAAGGAAAAAGAAAAATCAGACAGAAGTGTGGATACTTTATTCAGGGTAACCCTGAACAACCATACAAGGCTGAGTGATATTGCAGACAGTAAAGCCAATATTCTTTTATCTGTAAATGCCATTATCATTTCAGTTTGTCTTTCCGTATTGGTTCCAAAGCTGGATGCCCCTAAAAATTCACATCTGATTCTTCCGAGTTTTATTCTGTTGCTATCGAGTGTATTTACGATCATATTTGCTATTTTGTCTACAAAACCTAATGTGACGAAAACAACGTTTACTCCTCAGGATATTGCCAACAGAAAAGTAAACCTGCTGTTCTTCGGAAACTTTCAGCAGATGTTATTTGATGATTATAACAACGCCATGAAAGACCTTATTAAAGACAGGGATTATATCTATGATTCTATGGTGAAGGATCTGTATTATCTTGGGAAAGTTCTGGATAGGAAATATAAACTTTTATCCATTACCTATAAGATTTTTATGGCAGGGATTATTATTTCCGTTTTATCTTTCGGAATGGCTTTTCTTAGTCTTTAATTAATAAACACACACGAATGATAGTCAGACAGCGTACGAATTGGCTGAAAATGTTATTTATATGGAGAGGTTCCGTATTAAAGAAAATTGTTGTTCAGCTTAGCATTATCACGCTGTTTTCTTTGGCTATCTATTTTTTCAAAGGAAAAATATTTGATTATAAAGTGCATCTCAATCCTACCATTTTTACATTGATAGGATTGGCGTTGGCTATTTTTATGGGTTTCTGTAATTCTGCAAGCTATGACCGTTTCTGGGAAGGACGTAAGCTTTGGGGATTACTTGTAATTGAAACCAGGTCTTTGACGAGACAGATTTTATCCTTAGTAAATGATTCTTCACCTGCAGCTAAAGTGGAAAAAGAGAAAATTATTAAGCTGATCTCTGCATTTTCCTGGGCACTGAACTTTCAGCTGAGAGATAAATCCGGAACGGAACACCTTGAAAGGCTTCTTTCTCCTGAACAACTGGAACAGGTAAAGAGTAAGAAATTTATTCCCAGTATTATTCTTGGATTTATTGCAGACTGGCTCAACGAACAGCATAAAAAAGGAAATATAGATACTATTGTGATGACTTCTATAGATCATCAGCTCAATCAGTTTTCTAACATTTCCGGAGGTTGCGAGAGAATTTACAATACTCCATTACCATTTGCTTATAGTGTTTTACTACATCGTACGGTGTATCTTTATTGTTTCTGGCTTCCTTTCGGACTGGTAGATTCTTTGGGATGGATGATGCCTATGATTGTTTTGTTGATCAGCTATACCTTTATTGCTCTTGATGCCATTATCCAGGAAATCGGTGAACCTTTTGGTGAAGAAGAAAATGATCTTGCCCTGAACAGCATCTGCCGTACGATTGAGTTTTCTATTTTTGAACAGGCAGGAATTCCTCAAGGAGAGTTGAAGAAGCCGGATACTTATTTTGTGGATTAGAATAATTTCTATTCCTGCGGTAGGGTAAAAGAAACCCTTAATGCTAGCAGTCCCGTAATTCCCTGAAGATCCTCTACTCTTAAAAATTCGATATCATTTTGTAGAACTCCTTTTTTCTGGAGTTTAGAAATGTAGTCAAGATATTCCTTCTGATTTTCCATTCCGAAATAGACGATGGTGATTTTTCCGGGTGCAGTGATGCGTTCTGAAGAATCTTTCACATGGGCTTTATCCAGACGTTTTTTGATAATTTCGTAGTATGAATTGTAAGCGCCGTCTACATCAAAGCGTTTTTCATCCATTCTGAAACGGATGTCTATTTTTTCATTGTATACAAAGATCAGTGATGCGATATCCAGCGGTACCGGAAGATATTTTTTGAACGACTGAAATTCAAGTTCCATTTTACAGATGGTCTTCAGTTGCCAGTATCTCAGTTTATGAACTACTTTTGAGGTATAATGAAGCTCAGGAGCAATGGTAGTACCAATGTAAAGATTATGCTCTACACCATCAGATTTAAATCTTTCATAATAATGTGGAAATATTTCCTGTGCTTTCACCTGGCTTTCGTCCAGCATATCTGCCAGTTTTCGGTTGACCAGAGTGATAGAATCATCAAGGTTTTTTCTGTGATGATAAAACAGGTCCGTAGAGGTGAAGATGTGTGAAAAATAGTCTTTAATCCTCGTCTTTATTTCCCTTGAAGTTCTTACTTCCAGCTTGCCCTGTAAAAAAGGATGAATTTCTTCTCTTAATAATCTCTGAAAACGTTGTTCTGTATCTGCTTTGATCTCATTGTTGATTTCATTTTCAAAAACATCCAGTGCCAGTACAAATTTCTCTGAATCTGAATTGTTCAACACTAAAATTTCATTCAGCCATTCAATCTGCTGATTGAGATCCTGCAGCATCAGATTAAAACGTTTTTCCGAAGAAGAACGGATATCTGAAACGCCAAACAAAGGAGTAAGATTTTTAAAGGCAATCTGCTTTAAAGTATATATTTTCTTTCCGAGCGATGCTGTAAAATACTTTTCTGCTTCATTTCTGAACTTCCACACCACACTGTCGTGGATGGTTGTATATTCACGCTGGATAATGGCTTCTATCTGATAGTTTTTTTCAAAGTAGAATCTGTTCAGAGAGAAAAGAACCATATCGGTGAAAAACTCCAGTTTTTTAAGCTTTAAACCATTGAAACTTCCTGCAATTGGAGAAGTAAACTCCATGATGGCAAGGAGCTCACCGTCTTTCATAATCGGAATTACCATGAAGCTGTTGACATTATTATCCTTTAATATACTAAAGGAGGGAAGCAGCTTTACATTTTCATCCAGATTGTTTACATTGGAAACAACGACAGGTTTTGAATTATGATTTAAGTTATTAAAAGTCGTCTTACGGGTATCTTCGTCAAAAGCGTTGATCCAGAAATCCAGGATATGATTGGTGAGAAGACTCTCATAAATCGGGAGTTTATCCAGTTTCTGTTCCTTTTTGTTAAAGGTCATCAGGCCGAAACTGAGCTCAGAGACATCAAAATAGGATTTAAAAATTTCCGTCAGATTTTCATTGGGATTCATATTTTCCGGATCAATTTCAATCATACTTGATTTCAGATCGGAAAGGGCTACCTCAGAAGTACAGTCTACCAGTGAAATAATGGTGAATCCTTTCAGTATCCATGATTGCGAAGGGAAATATTTTTTCCACAGTTTAAAATCATCCAGATTTTCCAGCAGCATATCCAGAATATCATCAGATGGAATTTTGGCATCTTCTGTAGGCGTAATTTCTGTAAAATCTGAATTGACCGTAATTTTATAATGCTTCATGATTCCCTGTTTGTTGGGGATATCATAATAAAACGGAAGTGTACTTTTAATGTCTTTTTTGAAGTAGCTCTGAAGAATCAGACAGCAGCAGAATACATAAAATTCATTATCTGAAATATTTCTGAGTTCTATTTCGAAGTCTTTCCCTGCATCTTTCAGAATATCTTTAAACCTTTCGGTATAGTTGAAGGTGATATTGGAAAGAGGAATACTTGCTGCTTTTATTTCATTTCTGGTGAGACCTGTGGGGAAAAGATCGGCAAGAAGCAGTCTGATGAGGTCCTCATATTTATCAAGAAGAGCAGTGTCCTGAAACCCTTCTCTTAGCTCTTTAAAATTTCTGGTACTCTCAATTAAAGACTCTGCATAGTTCACCCTGTATTCCAATCTGTCATTATATCGGATATGCTCCAGAACATCCAAATATTTTTTGAATGATATATAAACCTGAAAGGGAGAGTCTTTTTTATAGAGATTAGCCAAGAGGTGAGAAATTTAAAGTAAAGTTATGAAAAAATCACTATTTATAAATTTGTTATTAATTGTTGAAAATAGCCTTTTCTATCACTTTATTTTTGTTTTATAGTGAAATTATTAAAAAGAATATTGAATTTAGTGAATCTCTGTTTCTTTTTATAAAAATATCTGAGCTTTTTAAATGGTAATACAGTTTTAATAAAATAAAAACTTCCATTGACTATAGAAAAGTTTTTATAGTTAAAAATGTGGACAATGGCGAAAAAGAAGGAAAAATCGTCTAAATGTTACTAACCGAAATATATTTTATTACGTATTACTCATTCTTTATTCTACTTTTATGAATATAACCTTTTTTGCCATCCTTTGTTTCCACAAGCCACCAATCTCCATTTTGATCTAAAAGCTTTACCTGTTCACCTGATTTTATTTTTTGTAAAACTTCTGAAGTGGTATTTTTATCTTTTCTTAGATTGGTATATCCATCAGGATCACTAATTACTTTATTGTCGTCCGAACCATTGAATATTTCTAAGTTTTCACAAAAGACTTTTAATCTTTCGTTGCCATAATAGCTATTGTGTTCTAACTTTTTAATAAAATCTTTGTTTTTATTGATAAAGCTCTGAACATCTCCAATATCACCTACATTTAATGATTTTTCACATAAAAAAGCAATACTTTTATCACCCTCTGCATAATCGATCTGATTTTTATACATCATATTGAGAATTTCTCCCAATGAATCATATCCGTTTCCTTCTTTGGCTTCAGAGAGTAATTCCTTTGTTTTGCCTTTATAAACAATTTGTTCAATATCATCCACTATACCTTTTCTAAGTACAAATTGGTGATTTTTATTTTTTCTTCCGAAAATTAATTCATGGAAGGATGTTATGTTTGAAAAATCGAAATCTTTGAAAGCAAAATCTACAAGATCTTTATCTTCATTATATCCATAATATAAAACCAGATCTTTTGTAAGATAAGGATCTCTCATTTTCAGGATTTTTAACGCCGTTTTATCTTTATAAATAATAAATTTATTATACTGATATAAAATATCTGGCGTGATAGAATATTTAGCATCAGAATCGCTATCCTGTACTAATATAAATGCTTTACTTTTTATAGCAACTTCTGGAAAATCCGACATTCTCAGGGAGACAATCCTATTGGTATATTCATCAATATTTACCCCGTAAACTTCTGATATTCTTTTGGAAAATAATTCTGAATCAGGAAATTTATAATTGAAGTTTTCTAAAGATTTAGCTCCGTAATTGATAATATCTGGTGAAAGATTATCATAATTGAACTTAGTGTTATCACCTTCTTCAACCAGGTTATAGGGAGCTTTATTTTGTTGTGCTTTATCAGAACAATAAATCAGCGAAATGAATAGGAGAAATATTAAAATACATTTTTTCATCTGTAATACTTTTATTAAAGTTTATTTGCTTTTTTTAAAGTTTTGGATAGCTAACCTTTCAAAAATTGTTGGTGGTTTCAAGATATTGATGAGAATATTTCCTTAGTAATTTTTGATCTAAAATAATTTTCCTGTTGACTGTTTGATTTTAATGTAAATCTATAAAATTTTAAAACGATAAACTGTAGTAATTCTACGATAAGTGATAAATAAATTTTAAAGTAAATATATCAACAAAAAAACCTCCCATTAAATGGAAGGTTTTATATATATGTATCATTTTTATATCTCAAAATATAAAAATAGGAAATTGTCTAAATGATAACTATTGCAAGTATATTTACAGCGATTCATTCGCTCTTTATTCTACTTTTATGTACATACCCTTGTTTGCGATCCTTTGTTTCCACAAGCCACCAATCTCCACTTTGATCTAAAACTTTTACCTTTTCACCAGATTTTATTTTTTGTAAAACTTCTGAAGTGGTATTTTTATCTTTTCTTAAATTAGTATACCCGTCAGGGTCATTAATAACGGCATATGATTCTGAAGTTTTCCCCTGATTAAATGTACTGTAAGCTTCTGTGGCATTTCTGAGCAAAGGATCATTATAAAAGTCATTGTTTTTAAAACGCTTCATCAGCTCTTTGTCTTTATCATAACAATAAGATACCATTCCAAAGCCTTCATTTTGGCTCCAGTCATTATTTTCATTTTTCTTCAACTGAGTGTGGAGTAGAAAAGCTAAAGCTTCATCTGTCTTTGATTGATTTACAGGGCTTTTATTGTTCATCATAAATCTTATAAGCTGGGAAATTAAGGCAGGATTATGATTAAATAACTTTAAGATGAGCCCTTTTCTTATTGTTTCTTTTCTACTATTATCATTATAAAATAAAATACTCCAATTAAAGTATTTGGGCTGATCCTCTATTGACGTTATATTTTTGACGGCTGTTTTTATCAACAGGTCATCCTTCTCATAATCAAACAGGATGACAATATCTGTGGCAAGATCTTTTTTCCAGTTCGTAGCATCAGTTATAGCATTTTTATCATCATGGTATAATATTTTGTTTAAGGCTAATACTTCTTCAAAATAAGGATGCTTTTTATTTTCCCTGATTTGGACCTTTAATTGGTCCAAATCAGGAAGATTATCTTGACCAATCTTGATAAATCGATCATTTTTATTAATCATGTAATCAGCATATTCGTTATTAATAATAATTTCGCTATATCCTTTAGAGGCAAGATCTTTTGAACTGATTCCTAAATAGGTTTTATTTCTGGTATCAAAATCAATGGCTGAAGGAGAGGAATATTTTTTTATGGCAAAGTATTCTGTGAATAAATCTATTTCTTTATCATCCATTATTTCCGATTTTATTATTGTTTGTTTATCATTATTTTTGTCGTTTTGCCCATTACAGGCTATATTTATTGATAGTAACAGTATTAATATCTTATTTTTATTGAGCATCATCTTTCTTATTTTTGCGGTTAGTATTTGCATCTTTAGGGTCAGGAACTGTACCATAAAAACTAAACATATCTTTTATTTTTTCAGGAGAAACTTCTTCAATATAGATTTGAATTTTCTTCCCTTTTGCTGTTAATTCTGAATATATTTTTGTTATCTTAGGCATATCCGCATTGTATACTCTTAGACATCCATGTGTAACCATTAAAGGGCCATTATCGGTTAATCCTTTTTTACCATCTCCCATAGTATGTCCACAATGAAGAAGAATACCCGATCGTGAACTTGCTTTTAGTGCATCTCCTGCTTCTGGGCTCAGTCTAATGACGCCGTGGTTACCAAATGATACACCCGTATTTGGAGTATCCAATTCTAGTTTTGTATTCCAAAGTCCATTGGGGACATTACCATAGCCACCATTAGTGTATCTGTCTTCACCTCCTGTTCCTAACCCTAGTACATAGCACTTGTGTAAAACCTTTGTATCATCAAAAAACACTAATAACCCTTCTTTTTTTCTATTTGAAGGTACAATAACGTCAATGTAAGCATTTTTTGTAGTTGCTTTATAGATTCCATCATAAGTTTGCAGCTTATTTTGTTTGTTATTTTTTGAAGGAGGAGAGCAAGAATCAAGTTGTAAGGTTATTATTGCTTTTTTAAAATATTCCTCAGCTACTTTTAAGTTTTTAACACCAACATTGATCTTCCTTCTGATATCTATAACTTTGTTTACATCATTAACCATTAAAGCAGAATTACTCAGCCCTTTACCTTTCCAGTCTGCTAATGCACTGAGAACAGCATATTTTGGTTCTGTGGGCATATCATAATAAGTAACAAAATCAAATAAATCTACATCTTTTATAGTTTTTTGTTTTCTGTTTTCTTCAAATTCAAATTTATCAAAATGCTTTATCCTTTTTTCCGAAGATATTAATTCGTTGTAGATTTTTGCGGGAACATATTCTTTAATCAAGCCCATTGCAGATTTGTAATTACCTTTGCCCGTTAACTGAATCAAGCCTTTTCCCCGGAAGTTAAAGCCATCTCCGCTGGCTTCATTTCCATTACCGTTACCAAATCCGTTTTCAGCTGCATATAAAAAACTGAATAACTTTTTTTGATCGGGTCTTTCGTTACAGAATTCTTCAATCTGTCCTCTTTTATCCAATAATTTACCGCGATCCCCAAAAGTACCACTACGGATATTTCTTGGAATATATTTTACATTTCCTTCTGCCATTTCTTTTTCTCTAAAATGGGTTTCTGCTGCAATTTGAGCTAGAAAATGAGCTTTTTTTGCACACGTATTTATTCCAAAATCTAATTTATATTTATTAATCCAATTAACACAATCCATTCTGAAAGTTTTGTCACTTTCCCCAAATATTTCTTTTATTTCATCCCACGTAAAATCTTTTTCACACCTCGGACATTTCCCTTCAGAATTTTGCTGATTAGGATCCTGTCCCACATTGGTGGCGGTCTCGGGGTTTTCTGGTGGAGGATTGATGCCATTTCCTTTTACCGCAATGATCTGATTCAGGACCTGAACTGTTTGTGGGCTGAAAGTGGAAATATTATTATGTTTAACTACCAAATAGTATTCATGTTCTCCTCCATCTATCATAAAAGATATTCCACTTCCCTGAGCTTTTTTCATCATCAATTCAGTAAGGACTATATTTTCATCATTTACTCCATTAGCATTAACTGTAATTTCTTTTTCATAAAGTAGTGTATTTTCGTCTCTGTTGTGTCCGGTGTCTGCTGTTGTGTCTCGTTCCCAAACCTGTAAAAGCAGCTTTTCTTTAAACATATTCTGCGTTTTTATTTCAGCAACTATGGTCTGACCATATTTAGGTTTTATTGTAATCTTATTTTTATTGCTGTCAAGGAGCGTTAATGATATAATTTTAGGTGTTCCTTTCCTGGGTTTTATGTAAATAATGGTATTGCCCTTTTTTTCAGGAGAATTTAGATAACCCTCTACAAAGAATTCCTGTCCAAGAGCTTTTTCTTCAAAAGTAAATGTCGCCGTTGCCCCTTTCTTTTTGATATTGGTAGAAGTATAACTTCCATTATTTCTTTTTCTGAAGAGTTCCCAAGTGACATTATTCCCATTTCGTTGGCTGGCAGGAGTTTCCTTATACCATTCTGTAACTGAATAGGATGCCGGAATACCAATTTGTGGATTTGTGGGGCCTGTTATTTTTGCTACACCTTTTTTTGACATTGCCTTATAATTTTAATGTGCATAACTATTTTCATTATCAATCTCTTCTTTCAGCTCATCAATGTTCACTACGGGATTATAAATATGCTGTTCCTGAGAATCAGCATTGGCAATCTGCATTTTGCTGATTCCGTTTTGTTGCCCATGCTTCAGGACCGTAATTTTTCCGCCGGTAGTGCACATCAATTCAGAAATTTCTGTTAGACAGTTTTTCCCCATTACCTTCACTTTTTCATAGGTTTTCTGCCATTTTCCTGCAGGAGCATAGATACAAGGTAGATATCCTCCAGAACTCGGCTTGAGTTTACATTGACCGAAAGGTTGTACAGCTGGATCGAATTGTAAATCATCTTCTGTTACAGCCAGATAATCACCTTGATCTTCTGCATTATTCCAGTAATGTTTTTGATGACTTGTCACTTTAAATCTTGGAAATTTGAACCCCTGATTACATTGGCACATACCTTTTTGAATAACGAAATATTTTCCATCATGTTCATTGGTGCCCTTATTTTCCTCTTCAGTCTTCTTAGTCTCTTTTTGATTTTTTGAAGAAGTATTGCCTAACTCCCCCGCAGATGAATCTTCGTTTGAACTTTCATTATTATCAGGATGAGTTTTAGTATTGATTTTCTGCACATCAGAATTGTTATCTTCGTTCGGTCTGATGATTTTATCATTGGTTAAAAACTGTAGGTCTTCAGGAATACAAATTTGTTTCCCTGCCTTTAATTCTCCATGTATAATATCATTTTGGGGGCACGAAAGATTGTGAAAAGTTTTTAAATAGTTTTCATCTTTTATATTGAACTTTTGGGCAATATTGGCAAAAGTATCATTGTCCTTTGTGATATAAATTTTCATTTGTTTTTTGTGTTTTTATATTTAAATCGTGTTTATAAAATAATTCATTCCTATGACAGATAAGTACTGAGGCACTTACTTCAACTAATTGTTTAGTAAGTTTATCCGTGAAATAATGTATATATATGCTGGCATTTATATTTTCTTCCTGTTTTTCATTTTCAAAACGAGATCCTTTTATTAATTCCTGAAGGCTGCAATTCTCTGCAATTATTCCTTTAATGACTGTTTCAACATATTCTATATTTTCATGAAAATATTCGGCATTAAAATCAAATTTCAATGGAAAAGAATTGTGGTATATTTTGAAACATTCTACCCACCTTGATTTTCTGCTAAACCAATTCATATTGGGAAATAATATTTTATTTAATAAGGTAGAGCTTATCTGTTTTAGAAAATATTTTTCATTTGAGATATTTTCATAAAATAAATCAATATAGGCTTTTGAAGGCGCACCTGTAAAAAAATCTCCGATCGCTGTTTGATTATCTTTAAATTTTTGTACTAAAGTTTCATGATCAGCAAATAAAGATATTTTCCCATCAGGGGATATAATAAAGGGAATAGGAGAAACTGTTTCCATACAAGCTAGTGCAAGTGAGGATATTTTGTCAACCGGTGTGCTGTTATTTTTTTTGACATCTTTTTGTCTCGTTGTGGCAATAACCTGGTCTGCTTTCTGCTCTATTTCAATATTAACTTTATAATTAAATGTTAGTTCACTTTTATTGAATTGCTGTATATTTTCTTTGATATTATATTCATTAGCGTGAAACGAAGCTAAATCCTGGACTGAAGGAAGTCTTTTTTGTAATAGGTCTTCATGTTCTTCTTTTGAAATATAGGCTATAGGTATCAAAATAAACTCGACTCCCCTCAGGCTGTCAAACCACAACTTATCCATCTTCCCACAGTTTTGATTATGAAACTCTTTTAGGTCGTGTTTGTTCATATTCATACGAAATGCAATAGAGTTGAGGCTATCACTTGGCTTTACTTTATATTTGATAAAATCTTTTTTCATCATCAATTTTATTTCAAATAATGTAAATCTATAAAATTTTGAAAAGATAAACTGTAGTAATTCTACGATAAGTGATAAATAGATTTTAAAGTTATTATATCAACAAAAAAACCTCCCATTAAATGGAAGGTTTTAATATCATTTATAATAAGGTCGTTTTACAACCCGAACATTCTTGCAAACAGATCCGGGAAAACCCCAAGGATGATAATCAAAGCAATAACAACTACTGCAATGATGTTGTAGGTAAGTGTTACTTTTTCTGATGACTTGAATGTTGATTCTTTGAAGAAGAACATTGCGATAATCAGTCTTAAATAGTAAGCGATAGATAGGGCAGAACCCAATACTGCTACCAATACTAAGAAAGCAGCACCATTCATAGCCTGGGAGAATAAAGCAAATTTCCCCATGAAACCAGCTGTTAACGGAACTCCTGCCATTGAAAGCATAGAAATCGTAGCTGCTGTTGCTAATAAAGGTTCAGTTTTCGCCAATCCTTTGAATGCTCCAAAAGAGGTTTCTCTTTTTAATTTCTCTACCCAGATCAGGCACATGAAAACTCCTACTGTAGATAAAGAATACGCAAATAAATAAAAGGCAAGGTTATAGGTAGAAAGGCTTGTCATTCCGAAGAATACCAATCCGATATATCCTGCGTGGGAAACTGAAGAGTATGCCAACATTCTTTTTGCATTCGTCTGAGCAAGACCCATAACGTTTGCCAAAAGTAAAGTAATGATTAAGAATACTCCTAAAACATTGATCCATTCGTGAGTAACTCCGGCAAAACCAAGAGTCATCAATCTGAACAGCGCAAAGAATCCTGAGATCTTTACCACACTCGCCATGAAAGCGGTGATTAATGAAGGAGAACCTGCATATACATCAGGGCTCCACATATGGAAAGGCGCCAATGCTACTTTGAAGGCCAATGCACAAAGGATTAGTAATACTCCTAAGATGAACATTACATTCCCGGCATTTGCCACTCCGAAGTCATGAATCTTGTACAAATCAAAACTTCCTGCACTTCCATAGATGAACGCAATCCCGAACAGTAAGAAACCTGTTGCGAATGCACCCATAAGGAAATATTTAATAGAAGCTTCGTTTGATCTAAGATCCGTTTTGTTAGCTCCTGCCATTACATATAATGGAATAGAAAGGATTTCAACACCTAAGAACATCGTCACTAAGTTCTGATATCCGAAAAGGATGATCCCTCCACATAATGCAAATAGCATCAATGCATATAATTCTGACTGGTGGCTTCTGTGATTGCTGAAAGCAAAACCTCCCAGAAAGAATAACAATAAAGTTGTTACGATTGATATTTTAGTGAATAATGCAGTATTGTCACTGTACTCATACATATGCTTGTAATGATCGAAAAACGAACATTCCGGCATAAAACTTACGTACAATGCGATGATTAATCCCAAAATCCCAATGTATCTTGCGAATTTTCCTTGTTCAAAAACTCCTGAAAATAACGCAATAACTGCCGTTAGGAAAACAATAATTAAAACACTCATTTCTTAAAATATCAAATTAACTTACCATTGATTGGTAGATAAACTTCACCGAACTACTCACCATGTCGATTACCGGTTGTGGGAAAATACCTAGTAAAATCACAAAAACCGCTAAACTTGCCAATACAGAAAATTCTACCCCTGATAAATCTTTTGCTGTACTTAAAACTGCTTCATCTCCTTCTCCAAACATTGCTTTTCCGTAGAATCTCAATAAATACACCGCACAAAGAATTACCGTAAGACCAGCAATTACTGCTGCTGTTCCGTTAAAATCATATACTGATTTCAACAAAATAAATTCCCCGATGAATCCATTCGTTAATGGAACTCCCATTGAACCTAATATAATGATCAAGAACAATACAGCAAACTTAGGAGCTACTTTAGCTAAACCACCCATTTGTCTGATGTCTCTTGATTTAAATCTCTTGTATAAAATATCACAACAGTAGAATAATCCTACTACGTTGATACCGTGGGCAAATGTCTGTACCAATGCTCCTTCAGCTCCTTCCACATTGAAAGTTCCTCTAAGAGTTACTACTGCAGAAGCGAAGATCCCTGCTACCATCAATCCTACGTGAGAGAAAGATGAATACGCAATGATTCTCTTCATATCCGTCTGGATAATAGCGATCAGAGCACCGTGAACAATTCCTACAATAGCAAGAATAATTACGATCTGTCCTGAAATCCCTGCTATCGGAAGCGGAGTGATTGGAAGTAAGTAACGCATTACCCCATATACTGCCATCTTAAGCATGATCCCTGATAACAACATCGATCCCTGAGTAGGAGAGTAGGTATAGGTATCAGGCTGCCATGTATGGAAAGGGAATACCGGTAATTTCACTGCAAATGCAAAGAAAATAAACCAGAATACCACCGTCTGCTGTACTTCATTCAGTTGAGCATTGTATAAATCTGTTAAAGCGAATGATGCTGAGTGGTTGTACACATAGATCAATCCGGCTAACATAAATAACGATCCAACGAATGTATATACGAAGAATTTCGTAGTGAATTCAAACCTTTTATTCTCTTGTCCCCAAAGTCCGGCAATGAACCAAATTGGAATCAAAGTTACTTCCCAGAAAATGTAGAATAACAATCCGTCTAAAGAAGTAAACACTCCTACAAGACCGAACTGCATTAATAGAATCAATCCGTAGAATGTATTTCTGTAGTTTACACTTTCGTTGAAAGATGATAAAATAATGATTGGAGCCAGAATGTTGGTCAATAATAAAAGAAGCATGCTCATTCCATCGATACCGAAGTGAAGAGAGCTCTTCATAAATTGTGACCATGGATAATTGATCTCATGCTGCAATACGCTGTCTACTGTCGGAGTAAAATCAAAATCCGAAAGTATGTAAAACGTAAGGAGCATTTGTACCAATGCAATTCCAAGCGCCAAATATTTGCTGGAATTATTCTTCCAGGCAAAAACTAATCCCGAACCTACTAGAGGTAAAAGTAATAATGTTAATAATAAACAAGACATTATTATTGTAATAAAAAGTTAACAATTAATATAATTCCCACCGCTAAAGACATGATAAGGATATATGTCTCTACATTTCCGTTCTGTACACGCTTCATAGCTTTTCCGCTGTCTTCAGCACCATCACCTACAAAGTTTACAAAACGGTCTAAGATACCCTTATCAAACATTTTTCCTCCGCGTCCTAATCCTTCAACAGTTTTTACAATCAATGCGTTGTAAAGTTCGTCAACGTATAATTTCTTAGCAGAAAGCTTTTCCCATCCGGTGTAGTTTTCCTCTGCAACAGCCATCTTTTTCTTACTTACATAAGTATTTCTAACGATGAACCATACAGAGAAGAACATAAGCACTGTAGCTGCTAATAAGATCATTTCAGTATTAAAAGGTACTCCTGAAAGAGTAGCTTCCATCTGGCTGAAGCTTTGTTCTGTAAGAACCGGCTTTAACCATTCCATCAGTTTAGCATAGTGCCCGTGACCGATGAAGTGTGGCAGGTTGATGAAACCTCCGATTACAGAAAGAATAGCCAATACGATCAATGGTAATGTCATATTAGACGGGCTTTCATGTAAGTGGTGTTTTTGTTCTTCAGTACCTCTGAATTCTCCGTGGAATGTCAAATAGTACAGTCTGAACATATAGGTTGCAGTCATTGCCGCTAAAACAAATAAGATTACCCAGTAAACAGGGTTTTTAGCGAAAGCGGCTACTAAAATTTCGTCTTTAGAGATCATCCCTGATAATAAAGGGAAACCTGAGATGGCTAATGTTCCGATAAGGAATGTAGCGTGTGTAAGAGGAATATATTTTTTAAGACCTCCCATGAAACGCATATCCTGTTCGTTGCTCATTGCGTGGATTACAGAACCTGCACCCAGGAATAATAAAGCCTTAAAGAATGCGTGCGTCATTACGTGGAACATTGCTGTTGTATAGGCTCCAAGACCTAAAGCGATGAACATAAATCCAAGCTGTGAAACGGTAGAGTATGCCAATACTTTTTTGATGTCGTTCTGACGTAGTGCATAGAATCCTGCCAAAGCAGCTGTTAAGAATCCGATGAATAAAATTCCTCCCTGTACAGTAGGTGCCAAAGTAAATAAGAAGTTTGATCTTACTACCAAATAGATCCCTGCTGTTACCATCGTTGCCGCGTGGATCAACGCTGATACAGGAGTAGGTCCGGCCATCGCATCCGGTAACCATGTATATAATGGAACCTGAGCAGATTTACCGGTAGCACCGATGAATAAACTCGCTGTGATAAAGATAATCACTGTTCCGTCTAATTCAAATTTTGAAGCGTTTTCTGCTACAGAAAGATAATCTACAGCATTGGTCTGTGAAGCGATCATGAAGATACCGATCAATAACGCAAGGTCACCAATTCTGTTCATGATGAAAGCTTTTCTTGCTGCTTTACCGTATTCTTCGTTAGTGTACCAGAATCCGATCAACAGGTAAGAACAAAGACCTACACCTTCCCATCCGATGAACAGGATCAGGTAGTTGCTTCCCATTACCAACAGTAACATGGAGAAGATGAAAAGATTCAGATAAGTAAAGAACTTGTAGAACCCTTTATCATGACTCATATATCCGATAGAGTATAAGTGGATCAGTGAACCGATACCCGTAATGATCATTACCATCATTAAAGAAAGCTGATCAATCTGGAATCCAAAATTGATTTGAACTCCATTTACTCTAAACCATTCAAAAGCTTTTACAATAACAGGCTGGCTTTCAGAATTGAAATTCATGAAAATACTTACTGCAATACAGAAAGATCCAAAAACCATCAAAGTAGCCAAAGATCCTACCAATATTTTTGGAAGATTTTTTCCGAATAACCCGTTAATAAGAAACCCTAAAAGTGGTAAAAGTACTATTGCATATACTAGATTCTCCATTCTTATCCTCTTAATTTATTAAATATACTCACATCAACAGAACGGGTGTTTCTATATAGCATAGCAATAATTGCCAAACCTACTGCTACTTCAGCAGCAGCTACCACCATAATGAAGAAAACTAAAAGTTGTCCGTCGCCGTTGCCTTTATATGCTGAAAAAGCTGCCAATAAAAGGTTTACAGAATTCAGCATAAGCTCTACACAGCCCAGAATCACAATAGCATTTTTTCTAAGCAATACTCCCATTACTCCCAAACAGAACAATACTGATGAAAGAATGATAAAGTAGTCCAAAGGGATGCTTTGTATAAATGTATTTACTTCTCCCATAATTTTATAAATCTTTTTTACCGATTAATACCGCGCCTACAATACCTGCCAGAATTAGGATGGAAGCAAGCTCAAACGGTAAAACATATTCATTAAACAAAAGTCTACCCAGATTTTTCGTAAGACCAATACCTCTGTCTACATTTTCAACAACAATGTGTTTGTCTTGTACTCCTCTGAATACTCCTAAAACTCCAATTAATAAAAGACATGCTGTAAAAACTCCAACAAATTTTAAAGTATTGTTCTTCTTACTTTCGTCTCCTTTATTAAGGTTAAGCATCATCAGGATGTAAAGGAAAAGTACCATGATGGCACCTGCGTACACTATAATCTGGATAATTGCCAGGAACTGTGCATTTAAAAGAATGTACATTCCTGCAATTGAAAACATTGTAACAATTAATGACAAAATAGCATAGAGAGGATTTCTTGCAAATACAAAGTAAACTGCACTTGCCACTGCTAAAAACGCCACCAAGAAAAATAAAAACTGATCCATTATTTTACCGCATTTTTTTGTTTCTCGGATTGTCTTGTCGTGATATCAATCCTTTCATTTATTTTTTCAACTAGTTTATCTTTTCCGTAAATGAAAGAACCTCTATTCGTTTCTACATCCACTAATCTATCCGTAAGATAGATGGCAGATTTAGGACAAGCTTCTTCACACATACCACAGAAAATACATCTTAGCATATTGATTTCATATACTGAAGCATATTTTTCTTCTCTGTAAAGACCTCTTTCCTCTTTAGTTCTTTCAGCAGCCGTCATCGTAATGGCTTCTGCAGGACAAGCTACCGCACAAAGTCCGCAAGCAGTACATCTTTCTCTGCCTTCCTCGTCTCTTTTCAAGACGTGCTGACCTCTCCAGATGGTAGTTCTTGGCTTCTGTACTTCCGGATACGAATATACTGCGGGAGCACCCTTTATCACGGTTCTTACAGCATGCTTAAATGTAATCCCCATTCCTGTAAAGATAGCAGGAAGGTAGATTTTTTCAGCAAGGGTCATTTCTTTATTGGAAACAACTTTTGATCTGTTTGTAAGTTTCATTTAATTATAGATATTAGATGTTAGACACCAGATTTTAGACTAATCTTGTCTGCTATCTTAATTATTTAATATTGACGATTGAAATATGACAGGCTAAAGATAAAACTTTGATTTCATTATCAAATTTTCAAATCAGCTCATTTTCAAATTTTCTTAGTTTGCAAATGCTAAAATTACAGCTCCTGTAATTAATAGGTTTACCAATGCCATTGGGATTAATGTTTTCCATCCTAAGTGCATTAACTGGTCGTATCTGAATCTTGGAAGCGTCCATCTGATCCACATAAAGATTAAAATTCCGATAACAGTCTTCGTTAAGAATGCTACGATACTTAAGATTCCTGCAGTATTCTCACCCCAATTCTGAGTTACCCATTCAATACCAGGATAGTTGTATCCTCCGAAGAAAAGAACTACCATGAAAGCATTGGAAATAAACATGTTCACATATTCTCCGAACATATATAAACCTAACTTCATGGAAGAGTATTCTGTAGAGTATCCTGTTACCAGTTCAGATTCACACTCAGGTAAATCGAAAGGGTGTCTGTTGGTTTCTGCTAAAGCGGCTACAAAGAAAACAAGGAAAGCAATCGGCTGGTAGAAAATATTCCAGTTCATTCCGGAACCCCAAGGAATAACGCCCCATAATTTTCCGGTAGTCTGGCTTTCAGTAATTTCTTTCAAATCTAAACTTCCTGTCATCATAATGATAGAAAGAAGTGCTAGTCCCATTGCCAATTCGTAAGAAATCATCTGAGAAGAAGCACGGATAGCACCTAGTAATGAATATTTATTGTTCGAAGCCCAACCTCCGATCATAATTCCGTAAACCCCGATGGAAGCCATTCCTATGATGAAAAGTACACCAACATCAATGTTCGCTACCTGAAGATCAAAAGAAGTACCTGCAATACTTAAACTTTTACCCCAAGGAATAACAGCTCCTGTAATCAATGAAATAAACATTACCAAAGCTGGGCCTAATACGAAAAGGAATCTTTCTGCATTGGCTGGTGTAAAGTCCTCTTTAAAGAAGAATTTTCCACCATCAGCAAGAGGCTGCAGTAATCCGAAAGGTCCGGCTCTGTTGGGACCAATTCTATCCTGCATGATAGAGGCTACTTTTCTTTCTGCCCAGGTAGAGTAGGCTGCAATCGTTAATGATAGCAGGAAAAGTGCTAATACAAGTATAAGTTTAAATGTAAGTAAATCCATTTTTATTTTTATAGATGTTAGATATTAGAAGTTAGAAATTAGAATGAAGAAAATCTGTCATCTAATATCTGAAATCTGAAATCTTATTAAAATTATTTTTCGTCTTTTTCACTGATTTCTTTAGCCATCGGATTGTCTAAAACTCTTAGCTCATCCTTTGGTTTTTCGTAGTGGTTCAATGAAATTACAGAATGTCTGTCGATATGTCTAGGACCTTCAATATTCCAGTCTGATAATGCTTTTCTTTCGAAACGACATGTATCACAGATGAATTCTTCTACTTCACCCCACTGGTCTTTTCTTGCGGTTACTCTTACAATTTCGTCACCTTTAAACCATACTAAAGCTTTTCCGGAACATTTATCACATTTACAAGTAGCATTCATAGGTTTTGTAAACCATACTCTGCTGGCAAAACGAGCTGTTCTGTCTGTTAATGCTCCTACCGGGCAAACGTCGATAACGTTTCCGATGAAGTCATTGTCTAGCGCTTTATTTAGATAGGTTGAAATTTCAGCGTGATCTCCTCTGAAAAGAATACCGTGTTCTCTTGTTTCTGTAAGCTGATTGGCTGTTAATACGCATCTTGCACAAAGAATACAACGGTTCATATTCAATTTGATGTTCGGACCAAGATCATCAGCTTCGTAAGTATTTCTTTCGAATTCTGTTCTTGTGTTTTCCACACCATGCTCATATCCTAAGTCCTGAAGATGACATTCTCCTGCCTGGTCGCAGATAGGGCAGTCCAGCGGGTGGTTTACCAATAGGAATTCGGTAACCGCTTTTCTTCCTTCCTGAGCTTTCTCAGAAGTAAGATTTTTTACTTCCATACCGTCCATTACATTAGTTCTGCAGCTTGCTACTAATTTTGGCATAGGGCGTGGGTCTGCTTCAGATCCTTTAGAAACTTCTACCAGACAAGTTCTACATCTTCCTCCACTGGTTTCCAGCTTGCTGTAGTAGCACATTGCAGGAGGTACAGATTTACCACCGATTTGTCTTGCAGCTTCCAGAATAGAAGTACCAGGCATCACTTCGGTAGTTTGTCCGTCTATAGTTATTTTGAATTTTTTAACTTCTTCGCTCATATGATATGCTTTAAGCTTTATGCGTTAAGCAATAGGCTTTGTTATTTATATTTCTTTGTATTAAATGTATATCCAATTCCTCCCAGAATTTGTCCGAAAACAAAATCCTGACGTGCTTTGTCTGGTTTATTATTCAATGTAGTTTTAATATCCCACATATTAATATAACCGGCTTTTCCTTCTAATCTCAGCATCCAGTTTTTCCAGAATACCAAGTTAAGACTAGATCTGATATCAGTTCCCATACCTGCAACGTGAAAACGGTCACTTCTTTCATTACCAAAAAGCTTTACATTACTTTTCGGAAACATAAATCCGATTCCGGCTCCATAAGACCATACTAAATCTATATTTTTCTTATGAACAAGATTTTTGTATTTCTCAAGACCTAAGTTTTCATAATTAAGTCCATCAGTATGTTCGAAAGTAAGGAACTTCTCATCTGCAAGATTCACCTGCCCGTTTTGAACCATTGCTGCATATTCAGGATCTGAAATATGTCCTTTGAAACCAACAGTCTGGTTCTGATCCATTACATATTTCATATGGTCTATCCCTAATACCAATGCTAAATTGTCTTTAATGAAATATCCTATTCTGAAATTATACTGTGTTACAGTAAACCAGCTTGGATCAAAATAGACAATTCCGAATTTTGTAGGTCTGTCTTGTGCGGTTACGTTATTCAATTGAAAATCGTATCCGTTTCCGGTAAAATGAATGTCAGAATTACTATAAGCGGCTCTGTTCCATCCATAAAATACGAAAACCTGACCCTTTTTGCTTAATGGTAGAGGTTTTTCCTTTTTCTCAGCTTTAATCTGCTCTTTCTCACTCACTAAATATGACAAATCCTCTTCTACGGATCTGTTATAATTTGCGGTATCACTCTTCTTGTTCTGTGCAAATACAAGATTCGACATCATTAAGCCGACAACCAATAATTTTTTCATCTTACCTACGCATTCTTTTCAACGGCCGGGATAGGATCTGCATAATGTGCCAATCCATAATTTTGTGTCTGAGACAATTCAGGGTTTTTCACATGCCACTCAAATTCATCTCTGAAGTGACGGATTGCTGCTGCAACCGGCCAAGCTGCTGCATCACCCAACGGACAAATCGTATTTCCTTCGATTTTTCTCTGGATATCCCAAAGCAGATCGATATCTTCCATTTTTCCTTCTCCTTTCTCGATTTTCTTTAAAATCTTGTACATCCATCCCGTTCCTTCACGGCAAGGAGTACATTGTCCACAGCTTTCGTGATTGTAGAATCTCGCTAAAGTCATCGTGTGATCTACAATACACTGGTCTTCATCCAAAACGATGAAACCTCCTGAACCCATCATGGTACCGGTAGCAAAACCACCATCTGCCAATGATTCATAGTTCATATATCTTGGCTCTCCGTTCACTGTTCTCAGCAATAAGTTAGCGGGAACGATCGGAACAGAACTTCCTCCGGGGATACAAGCCTTTAATTTTTTACCGTCTTTAATACCACCGCAATATTCATCAGAGTAAATGAATTCTTCTACCGTGATGGTCATGTCGATTTCGTATACTCCTGGTTTGTTGATATTTCCACAAGCAGAAATCAATTTCGTTCCTGTAGATCTTCCAACTCCAATTTTAGCATACTCAGCACCTGTAATATCAATGATCGGAACAATTGCAGCAATAGACTCAACGTTGTTTACTACGGTTGGTCTCTCCCAAAGACCTTTTACAGCCGGGAATGGCGGTTTTAATCTCGGGTTACCTCTTTTTCCTTCAAGGGATTCAAGCAATGCAGTTTCCTCACCGCAGATGTATGCTCCACCACCTCTCTGTACATAGATTTCACAGTCGAAACCTGTTCCTAAAATATTTTTACCTAAAAATCCTGCTGCTTTGGCTTCTTCAATAGCTTCTTCAAGGATATCCGGAATCCATGAATATTCTCCACGGATGTAGATATAAGAAGTATTGGAACCTAAACAGTAAGAAGAAATTAACATTCCTTCAATCAATAAATGAGGAAGGAACTCCATCAGATATCTGTCCTTGAATGTTCCAGGCTCAGACTCATCTGCATTAACAACAAGGTGTCTTGGAACGCCTTCTGGCTTTGCCAAAAAGCTCCATTTCATTCCTGTTGGGAATCCAGCTCCACCACGACCTCTTAGTCCTGAAGCTTTTACTTCTTCAAGAATTTCGTCAGGAGTCATCTTCAAGGCTTTTTCAGCTGCGGTGTAACCTCCCTGTTTACGGTATGTTTCAAAGTAGCGAATACCTTCTATATGTGCGTCTTTAAGTAAAAGTTTTTTACTCATTGTTATTTGCTTATTGCAATAGGCTTTTGGCTTCTTGCATTAATTATGATTAAACGTTAAGTGAATAATTTAAAATCTAAAATTTAGAATTTAAAATTTCTATTAGTCTAAAGCAACTTGTCCCTGTCTGCAAAGATCAAGGATTTCATCTACTTTTTCTATCGTTAAATTTTCATGAAAGAATTTTCCTAACTGTAGCATTGGTGCATATCCACATGCTCCAAGACATTCAGCTGGCTTTAATGTGAACATACCATCTTCAGTAGTTTCTCCATCCTTAATGTTCAGTTTGGTTCTGATATGATCCAGGATTTTTTCGCTTCCACAAACCATACAAGGTCCTGTTCTGCAAACTTCCAAAACATATTTACCAACCGGCTTCATATTAAACATGGTATAGAAAGTAGCCACTTCATATACTTCGATCGGTTGGATACTTAATAGTCCGGCAACATAATCCATCACAGGAACATCTAACCATCCTCCGAATTCTTTCTGTGCCAGGTGAAGTACAGGAAGAAGAGCAGATTTCTGTCTTCCTTCAGGGTATCTTGCGATAATTTTGTGTACCTGTGCTAAACTTTCCGGTTTAAAAGCTATTGTTTCGCTCATTTTATTTTGTTGTAAAATGTACATTGTACAAAGTACAAAGTATTTATTAACTATTTATATTTTCAAGTACATTGTACATCCTACATTGTACTTTTTACAATTGTTATGCGTCTAATTCTCCCGCAATAATATTCATACTACACATCGTTACAATGGCATCTGAAATTACAGAACCTGTAATCATTTCAGGATATGCCTGATAGTAGATGAAGCATGGTCTTCTGAAGTGAAGTCTGTAAGGACTTCTTCCTCCGTCACTCACAAGATAGAATCCTAATTCTCCGTTTCCACCTTCTACAGCATGATAAACTTCTCCTTTAGGAACATCCGTTTCTCCCATTACGATTTTGAAATGGTAAATTAATGCTTCCATTTTCTGATAAACATCTGCCTTTTCAGGAAGATAGAAATCAGGAACATCCGCGTGGAATGGTCCTTCTGGAAGATTGTCGTATGCTTGATTGATAATTTTTAGAGATTCCCAGATTTCCTGTTGACGAACCATGAAACGGTCGTAAGTGTCACCAGAAGTTCCTACTGGAATGATGAAATCGAAATCTTCATAAGAAGAATAAGGCTGTGCAACTCTTACATCATAATCTACTCCTGCTGCACGTAAGTTCGGACCTGTGAACCCGTAGCTTAATGCTCTCTCGGCAGAAATAGCTCCTGTACCGATGGTTCTGTCCATGAAAATTCTGTTTCTTTCTAATAGCGTACAGAATTCTTTGAATCTTGCCGGGAAAGTTTTTAAGAAGTCCTTTAATAACTCATGAAACTTAGGGGTGAAATCTCTTTCAAATCCTCCGATTCTTCCCATATTGGTTGTCATTCTGGCTCCGCAGATCTGCTCATACATATCATAAATACGTTCTCTTTCGATGAACATATACGTAAGACCTGTAATTGCTCCTGAGTCCATTCCGGTTACCCCGTTACAGATCAGGTGGTCACCGATTCTTGCCAGCTCCATCAAGATAACACGCATATAGTCTACACGTTTTGGAACTTTAACGCCAATCAGTTTCTCTACTGTCATGTGCCAACCTAAGTTATTGATAGGTGCAGAACAGTAATTCATACGGTCTGTAAGGGTAGTGATCTGAGAATAGTTTCTTCTTTCAGAAATTTTCTCAAATGCTCTGTGGATATATCCTACGGTTTGCTCTGCGTGAAGGATTCTTTCTCCGTCCATCGTTAAGATATTCTGGAAAATCCCGTGAGTAGCAGGGTGGGTAGGTCCCAGATTCAGGGTGTATAATTGTCCGTCAATCTGTTCCTTACTTTCGTACTGGTTTAGTATATTAGATAATGAGTTATCTTTCATAAGTATTATAATTGATAATTGATAGTTGATAATCGATAATCATTTATCTATCATCATTTATCATTTATATTTTATTTTTTATCTTCCGAACATGCTATCGTTCTTGTCGGTTCTTGTACCGTCTTCAAGGCGATATTCTTTCAACATTGGGTGGTATCCAAGATCTTCCATATTCAAAATAGGTCTCAGATCCGGATGTCCTTTAAATTTAATCCCATAGAAATCATACGTTTCTCTTTCCATCCAGTTAGCTCCTGCATACAACTCTACAAGAGAGTCTACTTCAATATTTTCTCTGGACATAAAGATTTTCAGACGTAATCTGAAATTGGCCATCATATTATGCAAATGGTATACAACACCAATTTCCTTCTCAGGGAATTCAGGATAATGAATACCACAGATATCCGTAAGGAAATTAAATTCCAGTGATGAATCTTTAAGATAGTGAATGATCTTCTTGATATCTTCTTTCTTCACCTCAATCGTCAGCATTCCGTAAGGTTCTGAGCTTGAAATAACAGATTCCGGAAATTCTCTTGTGATTGCTTCTAATACAAATTCGTTTGTCATTTCCGTTTAGTTGCTTATGTTGTAAGAATCTAATAACTTCTGATATTCAGGCATGTCTCTTCTTCTGATGCTTTCGCTTTCTGCAAGAGCCTGTACCTGCATTACTCCTTCAATGATCTGCTCAGGTCTTGGAGGACATCCAGGAACATATACGTCTACCGGAATAATTTTATCAATTCCCTGAAGTACAGAGTAGGTATCAAAAATACCACCGCTGGAAGCACATGCTCCCACTGCTACTACCCATTTCGGTTCAGCCATCTGAGTGTAAACTTCTTTCAGTACTGGTCCTAATTTCTTTGATATAGTTCCGCAAACCATCAGCATATCTGCTTGTCTTGGAGAGAAAGAGTTTCTTTCCATACCAAATCTTGAAGCATCATATGTTGGGTTCAGGGTAGCCATAAACTCAATACCACAACAAGAGGTAGCAAATGGTAATGGCCAAAGTGAAAACTTTCTTGCCATCCCGATTACACTGCTCAGTTTTGTTGCGAAAAACCCTTCTCCTTCATATCCTTCGGGAGCAGGTGCATCTGTTCTTATTACTGGTTTTTTATCTGACATTTTTAGTAAATATTTAAAGATTAAAATATTTAAAGATGAAAACAAGACCTTTACAATCTTTAAATTACTTAAATAAAATCAATCTTTTAATGTTAAAATTTATTTATCCCAATCCAGTGCACCGCGTTTCCAAACATAGAAAAACGCCATGAAGAAGATGGCAACGAATGTAAGTACAGCAAGGAATCCTTCCATACCGAATTCTCTGAAGTTTACAGCGTAAGGATAAAAGAATACGATTTCGATATCGAATAGTACGAACAATACCGCAGTCAAGAAGTACTTGATAGAAAACGGCGTTCTTGCATTTCCTTCTACAGGAACTCCACATTCCCAGCTTTGGTTTTTTACAGAGTCTCCTTTTTTCTGTTGTGGCCCCAAGAAATGTGCCCCAAGCAAAGAAACAGCTACAAATCCTACTGCTACACCAGCCTGGATAAGGATTGGAATATAACTTTCAGGTAAATTCATTTTTGCATTATTATCTCAATTTGCAAATTTAGCGAATAAACAAGAAAGCATGAAATTTATCAGCTTAAAAGTCGGATGAAAATGAGTTAAATCGGTAATTTAGAATCAATAAAAATTAGCTTTTTGGGACTATTTTTTTGTTGTGTTTTTCCCCTTTTTTTGTAGTGACTCTGGAAAAATTGCATTCACTACATGCAGTTTGGATATTTTGAATGTACGCAATTCAGGATGAAAATAGGGTGGTAAAGGACTTATTGACGTTGATTTTAGATCTTATTTTTTCATTTTTTTCAAAAGAGTATAGGCCATAAAGGAAATGTATCCAAAAAGAATACTGGCAAAAAGAATATTAATCACCGTATTTGTTTTGTCATCCGGTGACTGGAAAAAGAAGTTGTAACTGATAAATCCTACAATTAAAATAGCGAAAATAATGAGTTGTGGTTTCATAAAGTTCAGGGTTTAGAGTTTAAGGTTGTGAGACTGCTTCTACATTGTAGAAATGTACACTACTTATTCACTTCCATTGAGTAGGTTCTTCTTCGTTTATGGTTGACAGGGTTATAATCCTGCCAAAGAACCTGCACACTTTTATTTTCTTCCAGTTCAGGATTGGTCTCAGCAAAATCAATTCCCATGCTTGTAAATCGTACAAAAATTTCCTTGAAAATAATAGCGGTTACCCCACGTCTCTGGTATTCCGGATGAATTCCGATAAGATAGAAATTGGCACGGTCATTCTTTTTTCCGGCTTGTAAAAAATGCCACCATCCGAATGGAAATAATTTTCCTTTTGATTTTTGTAGTGCCTTGGAATATGAAGGCATTGTGATAGCAAATGAAACCAGCTGCTGATTTTCATCTACCACGCAGATTACATAATTTTTATTGATGAAAGGGAAATATTTTTCTCTGTATGTTTTGATTTGTTCATCCGAAATAGGAGTGTAAGTGGAAAGATGTTTGTATGTTTCATCTAAAAGCTTAAACATAGGCTCTACATAAGGAAGAATTTCTTCCTTTGACTTGAAATTAAGAACCTTCAGTTTATATTTCTGAGCAATTAATCCACTGAATTTTTCTACTTTTTCGGGAAGTACTTTTGGAAAATTCATTTCATACTCTACCCATTCTTTTTCTTTGGTTAATCCAAGATTTTCCAAATGTTTTGGATAGTATGCGTGATTATAAATTCCAATCATTGTCGCCAGTTTATCAAATCCCATGGTTAGCATCCCTGCTTTATCAAGATTGGTAAATCCCATTGGACCTTCTATCATGTTGATATTATGTTCCCTGGCGTAGTCGGTAGCAGTTTGTATCAAAGCTTTTGAAACTTCAGCATCATCAATAAAATCTATCCAGCCGAATCGTACCTTTTTAATACCTAATTCCTTTTCCTCTTTATGATTAATAATCACGGCAATTCTGCCTGCAACTTTGTTATCTTTTAAGGCCAAAAATTGTCTGGATTCTGAATATTGCAGGGCTGGATTTTCTTTTTTATCCCAGATTTTCATTTCGTCTTTAATAAAAGATGGAACATAGTACGGATTATTTTTGTACAGATCCATAGGAAACCTTACGAATTGTTTGAGCTGGTCAGCTGTTTTTACTTCAATAATTGAAATTGTAGACATGTTTTTGGGGATGAATTAGAGGACAAATATAAATAATAATATCTTATACTTTGGCACAGTTTTTATATGATTATGGGTAAAATTAAACACAAAATTTATATAAAATGGTGGGTTATTATATCATTATTGGTATTTCAATGTTGGTGAGCTGGTGGGTTTCGTCCAGATTGAAATCGAAATTTGAATATTATTCCAATGTACACCTTCGAAATGGACTTTCGGGGAAAGAAGTAGCGGAAAAAATGTTGAGAGATAACGGAATAAATGATGTTCAGGTCATATCAGTACCCGGGCAGTTGACGGACCACTATAATCCGGCAGATAAAACAGTTAACCTTTCAGAAGGAGTTTATATGCAGAGAAACGCAGCATCGGCGGCAGTAGCAGCTCACGAATGCGGACATGCAGTACAACATGCAGTAGGGTATTCTATGTTGAATTTACGTTCAAAACTGGTTCCTATTGTGAATATAAGTTCCAATCTGATGCAGTTTGTTCTTATTGCGGGTATCGCCGTAATGGCTGCATCAAGAACGATTGAAAATCCGAATGGAAATACAACTGTTCTTGCGATTGGAGTCGCTATGTTTGCAATGACAACGCTTTTTGCTTTTGTAACACTTCCGGTGGAATATGACGCGAGTAACAGAGCTATGAAATGGCTTAAAGATACAGGCACTGTAACTGCAGAGGAATTTGTAGGAGTACAGGACAGTTTGAAATGGGCTGCAAGAACTTACGTGGTAGCTGCCTTAGGTTCTCTGGCACAGCTTCTTTACTGGGCATCTTTGCTTCTTGGTGGAAGAAGGGATTAATCATTAAATTCAAACGAAACATATTGCATCTCGGAAAGTTTTTCTGAGATGCTTTCTTTTTGTGCCAGTTTTAATGAAGCGGTAAGAATGCAGTTTTCATTAGCATCGAAATTCAAAACTTTAGCATCAAATCTAGAAAGCAACGTGAAAATTGTATTCTGCTGATTGAAATTAAACTGGATTTCAACTTCTGTTTCCAGTTCTCTGGTAATGATATGAGCTTCTTCCAACGTAATCTTCGCAGATTCTTTATAGGCTTTTACCAGTCCTGAAACTCCCAGTTTGGTTCCTCCGTAATAACGGACTACAATCACCAGTATGTTGGTGATTTCATTCGCTAATAGCTGGTTGTAAATAGGTAACCCGGCACTTCCGGAAGGTTCACCATCGTCATTGGCACGATAGTTCTCACCATTTAATCCCATTCTGAAAGCATAACAGTGATGGGTAGCTTTCGGATGTTCTTCCCTTATTTTTTCCAGTGCACCTTTTAATTCCTTTTCATTGGTCACAGGATAAGCAAATCCGATAAATTTGCTTCCTTTTTCTTTTAAAAGAGTATTTTCTATAGGTTTTTCTATGGTTTTGTATTCAAACGTCATTAGAGTTCCTGCTTTGTTTATGCAAAAGTATTAAATGCTGTAGTAACTTCCATCATTATCATAAATTAAGCCGTCAATTTTGACGGCTTATATTTTGTTATCTAAGATTTTTAAACTTTTTAAGTACATAAATCCTCAGGAATCAAGCATAAATAGCTTGTAGGACCACAAAAATCTGTAGGACATTTATCTCTGCATCTCGTAGGCTGTCCATTCGGTAGAGTACAGTTTACAAAGACTCCTCCCTGGATTGCTTTTAAGTCGGATCTTGATATTTTTTTCAAATCTTTCATAGTATTATTTTTTATTATATTAAATACTATTGGGACTAGCATGAGAATGTTCCGTCTGCCCAAGGTGGTGGGCAGCTCATACTGGATGGAGTAGCACAGCAATGCTGCAATGAAGGTGGATAAAATGAACAGCATTCAGGAGCATTTCCTCCGTTTATTTTTTTTAGATTCTGTCGTGAAACTTTCTTTACATTTTTCATAGTAATTTTTTTTGTGTAACTAATGTAAATAAATTATTTCATTTCACGGAGATAAAAATGTTTTATTTTGCTTTGAAAAAAGAGATTGTATTGTCTCTGAAATTTTCAGTTTTAGCGTGTGAATGATTGAATTCCGGCGCTTTTGTTCCGTTTTCCAGTTTCAGATTTTCATTCTTAATAACAATGGCTTCGTCCCAAAGATCAGCATTAATAAACTGCTGCAGCGTAAAACGGCCGCCTTCAATAATAACAGATTGTATCTGTTCTTTGTATAAGGCTTCCATCAATTCCTGAAGAAAATTATCCTTATTGATTTTTATGAATTGAATATGTCCTTCAGTAGACTCTTTTATAGAATTTAAAACCAATGTTCTTGCTTCATTGTTGTAAATATTGAAATGGGCTGGAACTTTTAAATCAAAATCAATCAGAATTCTGACAGGATTTACGCCTTCTGTATTTCTTACAGTGAGACTTGGGTTGTCATGCAAAGCGGTTTGAGTTCCTACCAGAATGGCATGCTCGTCAGCTCTCAACTGATGAACAAACTGATTCACCAAGGTGTTGGAAACAGCAGTTGGTTTAAAATCCTTATCCAAAAATCCATCACCGGATTCTGCCCACTTTAGAATGATATAAGGTCTTTTCTTTTCGTGATAAGTGAAAAATCTTTTGTTAAGTTCAATGCACTCTTTTTCCAGGATTCCGGAAACGGCTTCAATTCCTGCATCCTGAATGATTTTTTTTCCTTTACCATTCACTTTATCATGGGAATCCATTGCTCCAATCACCACCTTTTTAAATCCTAAGTCTTTAATTTTTAAAGCACAAGGAGGCGTTTTTCCATAATGAGCACAAGGCTCCAGAGATACATAGATCGTTGATTCCGGAATAAGATCTTTATTTCTGACGGAATTGATAGCATTGATTTCAGCATGGTTTTCTCCGGCTTTATGATGATAACCCTCGCCAATGATTTCTCCGTTATGTACAATCACACTTCCCACAAGTGGATTAGGATACGTGTTGCCAAGTGCCTTCTGAGCAAGCTCGATGCATCTTTTGATATAAAATTCGTCGTTGTTCATAGTATAAAAAGAAAAAGCGAAGACAAATTGCTTTGCTCCGCCTTTATTTATTTTGTTATCTGTTATTCTCCGCTGATGATGCTGTGGAGATTTTGTTTTAATGTTTCAAGATGAGCTTTTTTCTCATCAATCGTGTTGTACGTGTCTTTTAATAGAGGATTTTCTCTTGATGGTTTGTTGAAGAAAGAAAGGTTGTTTTCCAGTTTTACGATTTCTGCCTCAAGATCAGAGATTTGATTTTTGATCTTTCTCGCTTTGTCGGTAAGCTGATTTTCAGATAAGCCTTCTTCTTTCAGTTCAAGTTCGTTGATCTTGTTTATTTTCAATTTCTCTCTTAATGTTTTGTTGAATTCAGAGTTGATTGAAATTTTATCTCTAGGAACTTTTCCAATATTATTCCATGAAGTTTTGATCTGTTCAATTTTTTCTATGCTGCCTTCTTCATTGGAAACTTCTTTAAGTTCATCCAGAAGGGCTTTTTTGTTCTTGTAGTTCTCCTTCCAGTTGTCAGTAGAGGTATTGCTTTTCTCTCTGTAGTTGTTGAAGAATGCATTACAGGCATCACGGAACTCATCCCAGATTTTATTGGTCATACTCTTAGGAACGTGACCAATTTTTTTCCAGTCTTCCTGAAGCTTTTTGAATAACGGAACAGCAATATCCCATTCCTCATTATTCATATTATCCTGTGCAGTCTGGATCAGTTTTAATTTTTCTTCAAGATTGGCTTGCTGAGAGCCTTTCAACGATTTGTAGTAGTTGTTTTTCGTTGTATTAAAACCTCTTAGAGTCGTTTTGAAATCATTCCAGTTTTGGTTGGAAAGTTTTCTTGGAACACTTCCTGTTTTTAAAAAGTCAGAGCGCAGATCTTCCACTCTTTTGATGGAATTCTGCCAGTAGTTGTGGTTAGGCGTTTCTGAAGGTTCAGAAAGTTTCTTGATTTCAGCAATGATCTCGTTCTTCCTTTCAAGGTTAACGGCCTGTTCTTTTTCGATAGAAGCAGAAAGTTCAGATTTTCTTTCGTGAATCTTATTGGAAATTTCTTTGAATTCTTCCCATGTTTTTTCACGAAATTCTTCTGCTACGGGCTCAGCTTCTTCTTTCCATAATTTATGAAGGTACTGAAGCTCATTTAAAGCTTTTTGAATTACCGGTTCGTTTTCCAGTTCTTTAGCTCTGGCTATAATATGCTCTCTTTTTTCCAGGTTGTGGCTGTATTCCTGTTCCAAAAACTCTTTGTTCAGATCCAGCATCTGATAAAACTGATTCAGGTGGTGGAAATAGTTATTGTTAAGAATTTTGAATTCAGATTTTGCAACCTGTCCGGCTTTTGACCAGTCTTCTTTAATCTCACGGATGGATTTGAAAAGATTGATTCCGGGTTCAGAGTTGGTATAAAGGTTTTTAAGTCTTTCGATAATACTTTGGCGATGGTCAAGATTTTTCTTTTGCTCTTCTTCCTGTCCTTTCTGGAAGTCTTCATGTTTTTCTCTGAAGATATTGACCAATGCAGAATACTTAGTTTGAGAAGGGTGTTCATAGCTGAAGTTTTCAGCAGGATTTCCGGCTTCTATATATTCATGTTTTTTATCCTCCACTTCATCATGGATGTAATGACTTGCTTTTTCCTTCAGTTGGTTGAATCTTTTGAAATTCTCACCAGCATTGGGAGTGTTGATGATTTTTTCCATTTCCTTTAAAGCATCAGCAAGGGAAATTTCTTCTTCATGTTCTTCCAGGTGTTCTGCTGCATCATCTTCATGTTGGTTTGCATCATGAGAAACTGCGTTTTCTGATGTGTCCTGAGATACTTCGTTAGGATTTTTCTTTTCTTCGTTTTCAGAAAGATTGTTTTCTGTAGTCATAGCAAATCTTTTATGTGAGTGGCGTTAATATCCTTTAAATATAGCTGAAAGGCCAATTAAAGCACTAATTTATGTTATTTTTTTTGAAAATTCCAAATTTCCCAAGCTTTTTCTGCTTGCTGTTCAAGCATATAATATCCATTCACGGTCTTTGCTCCTTTTTCAGAGGCATTGATGATGAATTGAGTGTAGTTGGGGTTGTAAATCAGATCAATAACCAGATGGTCTGAAGAAAGCCCGTCAAAAGGAAAGTTCAGACAGTCTTTAACATTTGGGAAAGTACCTACCGGCGTACACTGAATGATAATTTTATGCTCTGCAACAGTTTCCTGATCAAGGTTTTCAAAATTGATTTCCGTACTTCTGGAAATGGTCACAGAAGGAATATTATGTTTGTCTAATGCATATTTGACAGCTTTTGCCGCACCTCCGTTTCCTAAGATCAAAGCTTTGTCCTGTGAAGGTTTTCTGTGTAAAAGAAGCGTCTTTTCAAACCCGAAAGCATCTGTATTATAACCGGTCTTCTTACCATCCTGAATAAGAACACAGTTGACAGCGCCTATTTTCTCAGCTTCATCACTTAATTCATCAAGATAATCGATTATTTTTTCTTTGTAGGGAATGGTAACATTAAATCCTAACAGCTCCGGAGACGCAAAAAGATTTTCCACTTCATTGATTTCATTCAGATCAAAAATATCGTAGGAGAAATTCTGCAGCATGAGCTTTTGGAACTTGTTTTCGAAGAATTTTTTAGAAAAAGAATAGGAAATATTTCTTCCTATCAATCCTAATTTTTTATTGGAATCCATACATCAAAAATAAAAAAAAGACCGGATAAATCCGGCCTTTGATTTGAAATATTTTTTAATAATTAATCTACGATAAATTTAGTAGAGAAATGGTCTGCTTTCAGAATGTAAGTTCCTTTTACCAAGCCTTTAAGACTGATTTTGTTTGAATGTCTGAAAGGATTAACAATCGTTTCAATTAATTTTCCTGAAAGATCATAGATACCAGCTTTTGAAATTTTGTCAAGGTTGTCTCCTTTTACAAATAATTCATTATTTCTTACCGGGTTAGGGTAGATGGTAAATGCTGATTGAGCTTTTTGGTTTTCAGCAGTAGCTAACGTACCGAAACATGCCCAGCTAAGGTCATCCAAAGCAACTCTGTTGGTAGTAGAAGAGTTTGTCAGCTTAATGACAACGTTTCCGCTTACATTTATATTGTTAAGGGTAGTTGTCGTTGCCACATTACTGTAAGGAATAGTTCCTACATTCACATCGTTGACAAAAACATTGATATTACCAGCGGTTCCAGAGAATTTCAACTGTGTGGTTAAAGTTAAATTCTGAATTCCGCTTGAAAGGGTTGAACTTGTTAAGTTACCATTTCTGATGGTAATGGCTTTGTTGTTGATGGTCTGGTCAACTCTTGCGTCAGTTGCTGTCCAGGAGATTCCGTTGTTCGTCCAGGTTGCTGTCATGTAAGTGTTTGCTGCTCCGGTAATCATTTCAAAATCCTCCGTTCCACAGCTTCCGCCTCCGGCAGGAACGTCAAGAGTAGTTGCTGTAGCAGTTGTACTTTGTGGAGAAGAGTTTCCGAAAGCATCTTTAGCAATTACATAGAACGTATATTGAGTAAGTGGAGCTAATCCTGATACAATTGTAGATGTTGTTGTACCGGAAACCGTAGCTTTTAATGTACCATTTGCATAAACCTGGTAAGTAGTTACTCCTACATTATCCGTAGCAGCTGTCCAGCTTAGAGCGATAGAATTTGAAGTAGGATTGTTGGCTACAAGGTTGGTTGCTGCTGTAGGAGCCTGGTTGTCAATTACCGGAGATCCCCAGATTTGAGAAACATATTCAGGATGATCAATGAAAGGGTTTCTGTTTCCCTGGTAAGTATAAGAAGCATTGTTTCTTGCAATTTCTTCTGCAGATACAGGATCCATTGCATTCCATATTAAATACTGATTGAGTGCCCAAGGCTGCAGTCCCGGGAATGGTGTGTTACCAAGCATATCACCGGAAGTGAAATTGGAAAGTTTGTCTTCGTATCTTGTTACAAAATAAAGGAACATTCTGGCAATATCTCCTTTAAAAGCATCAATGGGTTCAAATACAGTACCCGAGTATCCTGCTGATACGGAGGTGCCTAATTTTGATCCGTTTTTAGAGGTAAACGAAGTATTTCCTACGAGTCCGAAAGGGTAGTTGGATCTCATTCCGTTTACTTTTCCATCTGTAGCACGGATAAAATGAATATCAGCTACCATGGGAGAAGCACTGTTGAATAAACTCTGAGGAATAACGTGTTCTCTGTTGTAACAGTCGCCTTCATTAGAGTAGCCATTAGATCCACATTGGTTGGTTCCCAGGGTGAAATTATATTGGTCCGGTCCATTTGGATTTTCAGAATAGATATCCAGAATAGTTCCGTCATTCTCATAAAAATAGTCGCGGTCAGTGGTCGCATAACCTGTCCATAAGCCACCATAGCCATTATCTATATGTCCATTGGTGATAATGTTCTTAAGAGCTGTTTTAAGAGCTGCACCTGTTAATCCTGCCGGTTGATTGTAATATCCAGCCGGAGCTTGTGCTAAAGTGCTGATAAATGTCAGACTTAATAGAAAAAAAGATAAAATTCGTTTCATTTCTTTAAAATTGGGGCGTAAAGGTACGAAAAAATGAAACCGAAGTATATTAACTTAATGTAATATATAAACTTAGAATATTAGTTTTTAGTAATATATTCTTTACTGATCTTTGAAAAGAACCATGAAATTGTGATTCCAAATAAGGACGCTGTAAGTGCTACGATAAGGTAATTTTTGCCCACAATTTTTACAGGGAATGGAAGAACTTCATTAGCTCTGAAAAACTCTGTGTAGAGCTGGAAGTAGCAAAGTGCTGTTCCAAGAATCAATCCGGTAATCACTCCGGAAATAACAATCAGGATTCCGGTGTAGAAATAAGTCATTCTTAAATGGCTTAAAGGGAATCCAAGTGATATCAATGATTTTGCCTGCTCTTTTTTATCAAGCTGAAGGATGATAATGGCTCCGGCAAGATTAAAAGTGGTAATAAAAATGACGAGTGCAAAAATCAGGTAAATAAAAAGTTTTTCCGTGTTGATCATTTTCCAGAAAGCAGCATTCTCTTCTTCCTTGGTTTTAATCTCAATATTTTTCCCAAGCGAAGAAAGCAGGCTTTGTTTTACTGCATCTGCATTTTCCGGATTTTTCAGTTTAATAACAATCTGGTAAGCCGACTTTTTTGGAAGACTAAGTAATTCCTCTGTAAGTTCAATAGGAGAGATGATATAGTTATCCAGCTGATCTTTTCCTGGGAAAACGCCTGTTACCAAAATATCTCTTTTGTTGTAGATATCTTCTTCCTTACTGATAATCCCTGTTCCCGGTTTGGGCATAAAGATAGTCGCATAATGATTGGAAGAATCCACAGGAATTGAAAGTCTGTTATCCAGACTGTTTTCCATCAATACTTCATTGGAATATCTGAAACTTGGGTAAGTTCCATAGAAAACCTCTTTATTAATAGGGTTTACTTTCACATAAGCAGAATCAACACCTCTTAAATAAGCAATGTCACCCTTACCATTGAAACTGATGTACACTTTTTCTTCAATAACACGGGAGAAACTTTTGATTTCTTTATTACTGCCCAAAACTTTACTGACGTTATCCAGATTTTTGATAGTTTTTCCGGAAGCACTTTTTAAAGTAAGATCAGCATGAAGATTGGAAATAAGGTCTTTGTTCAGATCTTCGAGGCCTGAAAAAACAGAAATGATGACGAACATTGCAGTCACAGCAACCGTCATGGCACCTACAGCCAGCCACGTAATGAACGTAACGGCAGTACTTCCTTTTTTAGCCAAAAGGTATCTGGATGCTATGTAAAATGCAATATTCTTCAAGATCTATAAAACAGGATTGTCGCCTTCGCCTCTTAATTCTCTTTCCAGTTTTTCAACATCATCAAGAGCGGTATCCAGGTAAAAGTTCAGTTGTGGAATGATACGTACCTGTTTTGCCATTTTCTGGCCGATAAAATTTCTGTATTGAGTCTTGTTTTCTTCAATCTCCTTCATGACAGCGGTACGGAATTCCTGCGGGAAAATGCTTAAATAAATCTTAGCAATTCCTAAGTCGGCAGTTACTTTTACATCTGAAACAGATACCAATATGCTCTGTTTGCTCTCTGCAGCCTGTTTGCGGAAAAGCTCTGCGAAGTCTTCCTGAATGATCTGTGCTACTTTTCTTTGTCTGTTACTTTCCATAATTTCTGCAAATTTAGTACTTTTGTTTGAATTGATACTTTGAAATTCAACTGCAGTATCAAATTTACGATTTAATTATATTTATTAATAGTTATGAAGCTAGAACATATTGGTATTGCTGTAAAGTCTTTAGGCATTTCTGATGAACTTTTTACGAAACTCTTAGGAAAAGAATCTTACAAAAAAGAAACTGTAGAGAGAGAAGGCGTGGTGACTTCTTTTTATGAAACCGGTGAGAGCAAAATCGAATTACTGGAAGCCAGCAATCCCGAAAGCCCGATCTCAAAATTCATCGATAAAAAGGGGGAAGGCATCCATCATCTGGCATTTGGGGTTGAAAATGTCCTGGAAGAAGTAAAAAGATTAAAAAAAGAAGGATTTCAGTTTATCTCTGAAGAACCGAAAGAAGGTGCTGATAACAAATTAGTTGTATTCCTTCATCCAAAGTCTACCAACGGAGTACTGGTAGAACTTTGCCAAGAAAAGCAATAAAAAATTTTGTAGTGAAAGAAATTTTACTATTTTTGCAAACACAAAATTTAACCAAATTTTGAGGTCCTATAGCTCAGTTGGTTAGAGCACCTGACTCATAATCAGGTGGTCCCTGGTTCGAGCCCAGGTGGGACCACTTTTTAAATCAAGCACTTACAGAAATGTAGGTGCTTTTTTTATTTGTTAACTGCAACAATGCTGAACTCTTTTTGCATTTTTCAAATTTGAAATGTGTGGAACAATTGAGGTAAACACAGCAATCTTTAAGGATTACTTAAGGTAAAATCTTATGGGAAAAGAGAAGTAAATTATTGATAGTATATATAGTTGTAACTTCTTGATAAACAGGTGGTAGGTGTGTTTTCTGGATTTGTAGTTTCCGAAATAATAAGACAAAAAAAACAGGACAAAACTGCCCTGCCTATACTTTTAATTAAATACTTTATTCTCTTTCAATAGGATTATTGTTAAGCTTATAAGATTCTTTTATTTCTTTCCCTTGCTTCTCAATAAAGTCTTTTACCTTCATGTCTGTTCCAGGCATTGTCATACCTAATAATTGAGGGGTTAGCTCACTTCTCATGGCAGCTAAAGGATCTTGTTTGTAATTTTCGAATGTTTTTGTGAATCTTCCTTTTTCTACGATCTTCACATTACCACTGGTAAATTTTTTAACCAATGAATCTTCACTGCTATCTTTAGCTTTTCTATTTCCTTTTAAGGTAAATGAATAATGTTGTTGATCGTCTTCTATTTTTACAATTAATCCAGGTAAACCATTAAATTTGTAGGGACCGTCATTAAAAGGGAGATCCTTACAAAACCAGGCAGTCCATTTTCTTCCTGCAAAATTTAATGTTGCTTTCTGGGCATTATATTCACCGATTTTTTGTGTTTCTTTTTGAATTTTCCAATCAAAATTTAATTTTTCCTGATAGCCAAATGTAATAGGAGTCAATCCGTTCATAATATCTTCAGTATATTGAACTTCCATATCAGGATGTTTTTTTGTTACAGAATAGGTAAACCGAACATTGGGAAGAGCTGTTTGATTTTCATAGATACCTGTTTTTTGCATTTTTTTAAATACTTCGTTGGAGATCGAATCTGAAACGATTAATTGATAATCTTTAAAGATTGATTGATCTTTTTTAATATCCAAAACCATCATCGCTGTTTCATTTCTTAAAGAATCTTTTTTAGGTTTATATTGTACCTCATAAAAAAAGCGATTTATTTCCTGGGCTTTGGTTTTGATCGTTATTAAGAAAAATAATGGTATTATTAATAAGTATTTCATAGGGTAATTTTTAAAAATAGTATCTGTATTTTGCAAAAATTTTATAACAAAAATCTGTAAAAAAAATAGGCAAAAAAGAGAAAAAAGAAATAAACCTCCAGGGAGAAGTAAAGTTGGCCAATATTTCAAATATTGCCTTTGATCTTACCCAAACTTCATTGTTATTGACATAATATATGGTTTGAAGATCTATAAATTTTATTCCTTTATCACGAAGAATTTTTCTTGCCTCTTTGCTTCTTACGGATGTGATTTCCAATGTTTCAATGTTTGATTGGCTCCATTTTGAAAACCGGGTGCAAAACTTACATTCAGAATCATAAATAATAACTTTCATTTTGTGAAATTTTAATTCGGTTGTAAGTCCGAATGATTTTTTATGTTTTTATATTGTGATAAAATGAATAGCGAAGAAAATGATCCTGCCAACAGGCCTGTAAATATCATTACGCCACTTTGGAGAATAAATGGAATTCTTTTCATGTAATCAATATTTTTTGAGGTTACCGCATATTGTCTGGATATAATCTGCAATGTTTCCGCATATTTTAAAGACAGCGTTTTATCAACTAAAGCATAGACGAAAACATCAATTAAAAAAATCATAATGCTGCTTAGGATAAACGTACAAATGATATAATAAAAATTTGCGATATGATTTATTTCTTCTACACTCTTATATTTCTTTAAGGATAGAAACAAAATAATGGCGGCTATTATAAAAGCAATAAGCAATGAAAAAACAGGGAAAAAGGCAACGGCCGTCATACTGAAATTATCATAAGAAAGAGCGTATGCAAGGCCATAAATACATCCTGTAAAGGATAAAGCGATCACTATTGAAGTAATAAAAATATACTCCAATGAAATAAGATTATTGTCCATAGAAATTAGTTTTAAATGCTAAATGTTTGTGTAAGAGACCCAATCTTTCTGAATATCTTCTGTAAGATGTGTCCTTATTAAATGGTATTCTTCTGAAAGATAAATTTTAACGAATTTTCCATTTTGTAAATGACCGATGTAATCACAGCAATGGGTAAGAGTTTCCATGATGTGAGAACTTATTAAAACGATCTTATTCCTTTTTTTTAATTCATCAATAATAAAATAGAATTTTTCGACACTGTCAAAATCAAGCCCGTTAAATGGTTCATCAAATAAATATACTGGCCTGTCAATTAAAATATTACAAAGGATTGCAAGTTTCTTTTTTGTTCCTAATGAAAGCTTTTCAACAATAGCATCTGTGGGAATATTAAAGAAATTTGTCAGTTTTTTCATTTTTTCATCCTCGTTTTCATTGATAAACAGACTTAAAATATCGTTAACTGATAGGTAAGGATAAAAATAATTTTCAGATTCCAGATAAGAAATATCTCTTTTACTTATAGGTTGATTTTGTAGTAATATCTGCCCATTGTATTTTGTATTTTGAAAAATAGATTCAAATAAAGTTGTTTTTCCTGCACCATTTCTTCCTAAAACCCCAAATATGCACCCTTCATTTATTTCTAAATTAAGGTTATCTATAACTTCTTTGGCGTTATACTTCACTGTAATATTTTGTATCCTAAACATATTGAGCAATTTTCTTTAAGGCTGATTTTCTATTATTTATTATATAAATTATTGCTGGAATTATCAACCCAATAATAAGGGCAAATTTGAAAAAGTCTGCATCATTGACATGGGTCGTCTTTATTTTTTCATTATAACTTATATACTTATGAATAACAATGATATAATTTGAAAGTAAAAGATAAAGACTGAAATAAATTATATATTCTCTTTGTAAAGGATTTAAAAATGCAAAGGTGATGATTGCCGGAATTGAAATCATCCAGCAAATCAAAAAAGAAGACATGATTTTTTTTTCTAATCTCAATTTTGAAAACTGCAGGATGAGAATTTCTTTATTTTCCTGGAGTGAATATATATGCAGGAGAATGTGTAGCCAACATAATCCTAATATTAGTAAAGTTGCCGGATGATATCCTAAGAAAGCAGAAAATAATCCAAAAGAAAAGAAAATTACAATATTCTTTCGGATATAGGCTTTCCATTCTAATAAGGCATTTGGAATTTTATTGATAAATTTTGGATTTGCAACATATTTTTTAAACTTTAATAAGGGCAAAATGAAGCATAAAAAAACATTTCCCAAAAAGACAAAGTTGCTTTCTTTAAAAATGAAAAATAAATTTATGAATGTCCAAATTATACAATATTCTAATGCAAGGCTTATATAAAATTGCTTTCCTAAAATATTCTTTAAAAGATTAATATCCTTTCGCGTAAAATGGATGATAAATAAAACAGTTGATGAAATTAATGTATAATAACTAGTGTTATTTGTTTTAAAAAAGACCAAAAACAAAAGTATTATACTTACTAAAAGACCAATATCCATACTTTGGTTTGAAGCTTTAAGTAATAATTTTAATCTCAGTTTCAGATATCTTTTAAGCATATTCTTTACTAAATATTTTTCTTTTGAATAGCAATGCAATTTTTTGAAAATAGACTCCTGCTTTTTTCCATTCCTCATCACTTATGAAAAAACCGTAACACATCATAAATAGAATCTCAAAATCATGAATCATCATAAAAATATAAATTCCCAGATGGATCAGTATTCCAAGAGCGAATACAACATATTTCCCGGTTTTATGCCAGGCAAGAAAAGGAAATGCTAACTCCCAAATTAACGTAATATAGGTGGAAAGCGTCACAAAAATTCCATTTTTTGCTAAGATGTTATTCATTTCTGTTCCTTTAAATCTTTCTAATTGCAGAGTATAATAAGTGGCAACACCACTGAACCACACTTTAGCATTGAATTTGAATATGGCAGAAACGAAATAAATCAAAGATAAATGAATTTTTATAGATAAAACCGATATTTGATTGACAAAATAGCTGATACTGTCTTTTTTTTGCTCGGTACTGTTATTCAAGGTAAAATATCTGTAACAATCTGTAAAAATCATGTATAGTAAAAGAAATTTCAGCAAGTTATCACCACCATTTAATATAAAAGGATAGGCTCTTTGAACTATTTCCACAGAGATATATAACAATAATGGAGTGATATACCTGAAAATTCCAAAGGCAAATAAAATGCTTAGCAACAATATGACACTAAGAATAATATTAATGTTTTGAAAAATAGTAGACTGATGAATACCAAATAGCTGAAATATCTGATTCACCGGAGCTGCTTTCAGAAATGTAGCATCAGTGATTAAATCCTTATTAAAAAATAGTTGTAAGTATTTTTTAAACACATGTATTGATATCAATATCCTGAAAACAGAAAGGTATATATAGTGATTTGAATGGAATAGTTTTTTCATTTTAAAAAGGATATGGATTGAATGCAATTACTTTAGATTCTACATTGGGCTTTTTACTTTCTCTATTGGCAAACTTTTTAATTTCTTCAGAATTTATGTTTATGGTTACATATTTTACTGACTTTAATTTCTCTACGGACATTTTATCTTTTCCAACAATCTTTGCATAGTCTTTCAATAAAAGAAAACCTTGAACCTGTTCAGGGACTTTATTGAGTCTTTCTACTGCAAGAAGATTTGCATTGTGAAGATCTAATCCGGGCTGTTCGGTGTTTATTTCAGTTCTTTCTTTCACGATTGTATTCACAATACCTTCAATAGATCCATAAATTGTATAATCTACCATTTCGGCTCTACCATTAAATGGCCTTGTATTTCGTTTTGATTCTATAATTGAAGAATAAACTTCGAAAGCGGCAATTTCATTTTTATTTTCATCCAGATAAGTAAAATAAAGCTTGTAGTTAAATTGCGGTGGAGGAGCAAAAAAACTCCACTTTTGAGCAAAAAAGGTAGAAAATATTTTCATCTCTTTTTGGTACTCAATTTTTATAAAATTATTGGGTGAATTATATAAAAATGTAAAAAGCCAATAAATTGATACACAAGTAACTATAAGTATTTTAATTGCTTTTTTCATAATTATTGGGAAAAAAAATGGCTCATTGTACTAATGAGCCATTAAATCATTATTAGTCTAAGTTCTGAGTGCTTGCTGAAACCTCATCTGTTGCATGTAGACCATCTACTATAGCTGAAACAACCATTACTGCAAGAAGAACGGTACCGGCAACAGCAGATACACTTGAACCTGGAGGAAGTGCCTGGCGTGATGTGTTAGAAGACTGTACTTGGTCACCATAAGCGATACCTTGTGCTTTAACTACATTAGGCACTAAGAAATTTAATGCAAATACGAATGCCATTCCACCTGCGAAAACTGAGTTTCTGATTTTTTTGTTCATGATAAATTTTGTTTTTTTTTGATAATTAATTTTGCCATATAATCCCTGGCATGGGCGTTTTGCTGATCAGCGTTATTTCATTTTTATATTGCGCAGATATTAAAATAAAAAGGTTAAGATTATTTGTTGTTCTAACCAAGGCAAAGATGCGTGTGTTTTTTTGGGGACACAAGAAAAGGATCGCGGGATTTATAAATTTTGGGTGAATATCCTTATGAATTTATAAATTTAGATAAGGGATTTTTAAAACTTAAGTAGTTGTTTATTAGTTTTTTATATTGGATAAAATATCCTGCATAAAAACTTATGAGAAACTCATGTAAAGTTTCTTTGGGGAAGGGAAATAATATCAGAAAATGGAAGTAGAAGCGGTGATTTTGAAAAAATTTTTATAAAGATGATTGATAGGCCATCGTTTTATAATATCTCAGTAGGTAATCGTAAATCACCATTTCAAATAATCGCTGTTGAGAAACAAATAATCTATTAATATTCATATGAAAAATGCTCTGAAATAAAATTTGCAGAGACATTTCTAAAGAGTGGTTGTTCTGTTTATGAAGAATGCTCTGCAGTGCTGAGTGTTTTTCTTCAATATTATAAATAATAGCGTTTCTTTCTTCCAAAAACTCTTCGGAATTAATAAAGTGTACAAATGTAGGTTTAAACTCTCGGTATTTTTTGTCTAGCTGGCTATTGAGTCTTTTATCTGCATTAAATTCTTGTTTAAAAGTAGTATTATAATGTTTGATCCACTCCAGTTTTTTTTGAATGGGAAGGTTCAGTTTATTCAACATCTCATCAATGTAAAACAAGCTAACCATGATCTTTTCTTCATCACTATAATGCAGACATTTCAGCGTAAACTCACTGTTTTTGTGAAAGAGTGTTTCCACTTCTTCCATTGTATTTTTTCCGTACCTTTCCATTTCCCGGTTATAGGTATCGGTCATAATGGTAAAGATCTCTCCGCTGTCTATATAAGGCTGAAAAAGTCTATGGGCTGCAGTAAGAATTTCATTGTAATATTGGGGATCATTTAATTTTAATCTTATCCTCAAATGGGATCTGGGATCATAATACCGTATGAAAAACCACTCGGATATATAGCCGTTTGTCTGAAAAAATTCTATTAAAGGCTGTATCACTTCTTCAAGGATACTATCAGAAGTTTTTATACCTGTGTATATTTTCAGGTATAACCAATCGCTTCCGGGGATAAAAGTTCGTTGCATTGTTAAATCTTACTTATTTTTATCTTTAATCGCTTTATACATTGGAAAAATAAACTCTCGTCTAAAATGATCATTTTCATCATATAAAAATTCTTCTATAATGATTGATTTTTCACTTTTAACGGTTTGAATAAAAAGCTTTGCCATGTCATAATTTTCGAGAGTCATGGTTAAAGTATTATCGAATTTAGACCATTGAATCCAGTTTGGAATTTTTCTTTTATTTCTCCAGCTTTTTATTTCTTCTAAAAAATCTTTTTTGTTATCCTTTAACTGATCTAACAAAAAAATATCTTTTTCTGTAATCTTCCATCGTGCTTTTGAAAGAATAATATTATGGTATTCTATCCTTGGCAAAAATGTATAAATATATTCTAAATCCCCCCAGTTAAAATAAAGCCCAGGTCTGATATACTGTGCATGCAAGTCGGATAGGAAATGATAAACAGGTAATGTATTTGTATAATAATTATGAGCGTTTGTCAGATAAGGGATAATCCTCTTATTTAGTTTTTTTGAACGTAAAATAATCTCATCATTCTTTAAAGAAATATAAAGATCTTCTGTTGAAATCTGGTTTTCTGCGGGCAATAGAGATTGAGCTAAATAAGGAATCTCATACGCTCTCAAAGTAGGCCTCCGTATTATATTTCCTATTCTTGCTTCTGGTAAATGGATGATTTCGGCCAGGATCTCATCAGGTCTGAGTTCTTCTTCTTTTTTAGCAATATTTTTGAGGAGATTCTGTACTTCGGATTTTTCAGAACAAAATCGCCCTAACAGGGTACCGGCACTACTTCCTGTACTTGCATTTAAAAATATTTTTTCCTGATGATTTTCAGAAATGATTTCAGCCATGATAGATGTTGTATCAGGCATATTATCCCAGTTTTCTTCAAAACCTTCAAAATCCGCATCTGTTAGTTTGATACTGTATTGACTGTCTAATAAAGCTTCCTGTAATTTATTATTAAGTACGATCTGAACCGGAGTAAGTTCAATTTTTTTGTTTTGTTTTTCCTGCAGAGTAGGAAGTGCCAAATCTTCTATATAAGGATGGATACCCTTTGAAGATACATTTTGCTTATATCCAATACCTATTTCAGTGTCCAAGACATAGAGTAGGGGCATTTCCTGAGTATCAAACTTTTCGGTAAAAGCTTTTTTAAATTTTGAAAATTGAGTTTCTTTTTGTTCTAAAGTAATCTTATTCAGAAAACTTATTCCTTTTTTTATTTCCTTTTTCCAACTTGTTGATAAGTAAAAACAAGATTTATTATAGAGATCCGTTTGAAAGAGATATTTTTGTTCATAATCCATTGTAAGGGATTGTACTATGTCTCTGATTTCATCATATAATTTAGTTGGATTCCCAATATTTAAATCCAGTTTCTCCAGCTTATTTTTTAAGGAAACCAACATTTCAGTTTCGTTTTTTATTCCTAATCTGTTGAGAACAGTAATGATGGCGTTTAAAAAATCGGTTCCTGATACATTGGGTTCCAGTTCACTTACCAGAACCTGATTTTCAATTAATTCTTCTACAAATTCTCTTGCATCATTTTCTGTTATCTCTTCATTAATAAGGATATGCGAAATCTCGCTAATGGTTTTACCTCGTTCTGAAAAATTTATTATTTGCTGTAATTCTGCAGATATTGGCGCAGAGGAAATAATGTATTCTCTTTTTCCTCCTCTATATTGATATTCTATATAACGGATTTTATTTCCTATTGTATAAATCGTGTTATTAGGCGAAAATAAAAGCTTGTTCTTTACAACTGGTAGCTGTGTAAAATATTGAGCCAGAGAAACAAGTAAATGCATATCCAATTTGGTATCCCGTAATAATTGGTCTGCCGGTAGTTTATTTCCTGTTTTGTGGTTGGAAAAGTTAGATGCTTCTACAGAAAATTCACCTAACCCTATTCCAGAAAATAAGCCGAATGGGGTACAACGTGTACTCATTCGGCTATAATATTTTAGTAGGGTATTTTTTAGCTTGTGATGTTCTTTGGGTGAAAATTGTTTTTCTGAGTTCAGCCATTTCTCAAACTCCTCATATAAATTGGAGGAAGCAAGATAAATAGACTCCTTAAAAACAGGATTATTAACAATCTCTTTTAATTTCGCATCTGAAATTTCATCTTGATTGAGCTGTTCCTGAAAGCTCTTTCGTGAGAATAAAGGGGTACGTACTACATACTCACTAAAAAAATCATAAGGGAAACGTGACATTTATTTTCTTGTATGTTCTTTGGGTTGGTAGTCAGGATGTCCTAATTGCCAGAATGCAAAAGTGAATATATCATCAATGTTGGTATATCGTTGATCCACTGCAACATTATTTCCATGACCTCCTTCAAAATCTATTTTTAATAATTGAGGATTTGAAGAAATATCATTAAACATTAATTTAGCAGCATATTTTACGGGCTCCCAGACAATAACTCGTTGATCATTTATTCCTCCGGTTATAAAGGTCGCAGGATATTTTTCTCCTTTTTTAATATGATGATAAGCATCCATTTCCAGTAAATTTTTAAACTCTTTTGGATCCTTAACCGTTCCAAATTCTTTAGGCTGGCCATTAGGAGTTATTTCATCTCTTAGCGGATTCATTACTCCTACTTCAGCAATAACTACTTTAAAAAGATCTGGTCTCTCTGTCATGGCTCTTCCTACAGTAATTCCTCCTGCACTGGCACCCCAAATCGCTACTTTTTCCTTTGAAGTATATTTTTCTTTTATCAGATATTCTGTACAGTCTATCAAATCCCTCCATGTATTAGGTTTGGTCTCTTTATATCCTCCTAAACGCCACTTTTCTCCTTTTTCTCCTCCACCTCTGACGTGAGCTATGGCAACCATTCCGCCCTGAAGAACCCATAATAAATAAGTCTTTGAAAAATAGGGGTTGTTAGAAATTCCATAAGAACCGTAACTATCAATGAGGGTCATATTCTTACTATCTTTTTTTATATTTTTATTATAGAGTAAGGATACAGGGATTTCTTTCCCATCTCTTGATTTTACAACAATTTCACTCACAACAATATCCTTGAACTCAGGATAATTTGCAACGGGTGCAAGATTTTCTGGTGTAAAAGTATTGGTTTTTAGATCATATTTAAATGTTTGTTCCTCATTTGCCCAGCCAGAGCAAGTGATCCAAATATCAGAATAGCTTTCGCTTTTAGATCTTAAATTAATGTCTCCGGAAGGATAGGGAATCTCAATAGCATGATTTTGCCCGTTTTTATGTAAATATAGCTTGGCTTCCACACCGTTTTTTGTAGTGGTATAGTAAATGCCATCTTTTGTAATTCTGTAACTTTTAATAATCTCATCCTTTTTTTCAGGAATCAAAACTTCACCATTCTTAAAGTCTGGATTGATAACACTGGTTTTACATAACTTATTAAGAGATGTATTATAACCTGATATAAAAAATATTTTATCTTTTTGAAAATCTAAACTCTTTACTTTATCGGCCGGATTGGAAAATAATTTCCAATTTTTTTTACCTGATAATAAATCCTGCTTACTGATGATAAATGTTTTTCTGTAAGATTGGAAATCAACTAACATTCCGATATAATATTGATCCTCGATGTTATAGTCTAAAATTATGGGAAACTGATCTTCGGTAATATGCAAATCTGGATTATTCTTAGCCGAAAAAACGTCTATTGAAGTATTGGGATCAGTTCCTATTTTATAGAAGACCGTTTTCGTATTTTTATAAAAATTCTGAGATGTTGGGTCGGTTGTAGAAAATTCTACATAGATAAATCCGGTATTGTCATCCGTCCATTTTATTCCATCGAAAGTGGCAGGTGCGGAGTTGGTAATGATTTCAGGATGAACGTATTTGGTTTTTACATCCATAATGATTACTTCTGATACTTCTTTTCCCTTTTCAGACATTGAAATTGCTATTTTACTAGCGTCCCAGCTTGGGCTGATGTAATTGATAACAAAAGAGTGGTTTCCATCTTTCTCTTTATACATCACAGGATCATATAGTAATATTTCTTTACCTAAGAAACCCTCACGATAGTATAGTTTAGCGATCTTTTCATCACCATTTTTCTTTAAATAAAAATATTTGTCATTATTGGTAATTTTCAAATCCGATATAGAGTAGCCCTGCCTTCTGTCAAATTCCAGCCTTTTTTCCAGATAATAATTTTTTTTTGGAATTTGATTTAATATAGAATTTGTATAATTTGTTTGGGATTGCATCCAATTTGTAGTCGAGGGGCTTTGAAGATCCTCTAGATTTCTATATTCATCTATTATTTTAGTTCCAAAATAATTTTCTGTAATAGGTTTTGAAGGTGCTGCATTAGTTTTTTGAGCATATAAAGGAAGTACAAAAAAGATTGCAATAATGACAAATATTAATTTTTTCATATTTATTTAAGGCTTGATTGTCTGTCTAATGGGAGTATTTGGATCAATATCACCATTTTCATCAAGACCCAGTTGATAACCAAGACCTCCCTTAATTGTTCTTAAATCATTAATCCTCATAATCTGTACTTTTTTTAAAGACAATTTCTTTTGCCCTTTGTTTTCTTTTTTCATGATTGTTCTTGTTAAAAATTATTAGTTTACAAAGAAAGTAATATTTCTTTGACCTAACCAATAAAACATTTATAGATTTATAAATACACGTTTATAAAATGTGAATAAAATAATAATGATCAATAAGTTAAAATCAAAATACAGATAATGTATTTTCTTGAAAAAAAGAATATTTTTGTACAGTATAGAAAAATTAATGAAAAAGATATTCCTACTTTTATTTACCTTCTTTTGTAGTCTCTTTTTTACTCAAAGCAAAATTGATAGTTTAAGATTATTGAATTATGAAGAGTTAAAAAATAAGTTTAATGTTTATGATGAATCTAATAAAAAGTTAGAAGCAAAAGCTATTTCTCGATATTATTTATCAAAAGCAAAAAAAGAAAAAAATATCCTTGAAACTGCAGAAGGCTATAACCTTATACATTTAACCGAAGATTTTCCATTGGCTTTAAAGTATGTTGATAGTATGGCCTTGATTACAAAAAATGTGAAAGGAGATATATATCCGGCCAGAACATTTATCATAAAAGGAAATTTATACTATAAATATGACAACTTAAAAGCTGCCCTTGATAATTATATTTTAGGTTTAGAATATTCTAAAAGGCAAAAAAATGTAAAGCAGATCGCTTATGCCAATATGAATATTGCCTATTTAAATAGTTATATGGGAAACAATAAAGAAGCAGCAAAAACATTTCGGTATTATTTATTAAACTCCCAAAATATAACAGATGAATATCAGCATGATCAAATGCGGGTAAGTCTTGCTTACTGCTATATTAAAATAAATAAAATTGATTCTGCCAGATTTTTCATTCAGGAAGGATTACATTCTCCCTTCGTGAAAAAGAATAAATATAATATGAATCAATATTTATATTTATCGGGTCAACTGAATCTTAAAACCAAAAATTATCAAACCGCTATTGCTGAGCTCACCAAGGCATATAATTATTTTTCAAGCATTAATGATAACAATCAAAACTTTGTCTTATATAGCCTGGGAAAATGTTATGAAGAATTAAATAATAAACAAGAGACGATAAAATATTTTACCCAAATAGATGCTCACGTAAAAGAAACAGAGGTTACTTTTCCAGAATTAGGAGATGTATATACTTCTCTAATAGATTATTATAGGGAAATTGGGGATAAAGAAAAACAGCTCTATTATATTGACCGTTTTCTAAAAGTTGACAAAAAGCTTGATGATCAGTTTCGGTACTTATCAACAGAACTACACAAAAAGTATGATACTCCCAATCTTCTACAAGAAAAAGAAGATATAATAAACGAATTAAAAAATAAGAAGACATTTTTATATGCTTCTGTTAGTATTTTAATATTAATACTGTTGATGTTTATATATTTTTATTACAAAACGAAGAAAGCTGAGAAAAGACATCGAAAAATTGCTCAGGATCTGATTCATTTGATTGAAAAAAGAAACCTTGAATCCATTCAGAATAAAAATGATCAACAAATAGAGACTGATGAACCGGTAAAAGTTGAAAGTGAAAGTAAAACGATTAAAACTGTTCCTGAAGATGTGGCTCAATCTATCTTAAAGGACCTGGACACTTTCGAAAACAAGCGTCACTTTTTAAAAAATGGTATTACATTAACCAGTCTTGCAAAAAATATAAAAACCAATACTGCGTATCTGTCGGAAATTATTAATACCCACAAGGATAAAAATTTCACAACTTATCTTAATGATTTACGGATTGATTATGTTTTAGATCAACTTGTAAAAGATAAAAAATTTCGTTCTTATAAATTACCGGTTATTGCAGAAGAAATTGGCTATAATAATGTACAGGCATTTTCTATTGCATTTAAGAAAAGAACGGGAACTACTCCTTCTATTTATATTAAAGAGATTGAAAAATCTATTGCGCCTTAAAACAATTGAAAATCAATTACACAAATTTCCGTTCCTATTTTCTTTAAAAGAGACATTTTATACCACTAAACTTCCTATGCACAACATTAAACATTTGTTTAAAAAACCATAAAAGATATTTAAAACTCAGTTAACAGCCTTCTTCCTGAGATACCGTTGCTTTGCAAAAAAAGTAATGATGGAAAACAACAACCAATTCAACAGAAGAAGATTTCTCAAAAATTCATTATTGGCTGCCGGAGGAATTTTTATTGCTCCTTTAATTGAAAGTTGCAGCGATGATTTTACCGAAAATGGGAATGCTCCCGATGATCTTAAAAACGGAGGTTTTGAATCCGGTGTAGCGAGTTTTGATCCCAGTGCTACAGGAATCATCATCTGGACCCGATATTCCAAAGGAACTGATGCAGAGATTACATGGGAAATAAGTAAAAACAGCAACTTTTCAGAAGTAGTAAGAAGAGGGCAGACCAATGCTACGGGAGTGAATGACTTTACAATAGCGGTGGATGTACAAAATATTTCTTCCAATACAAAATATTATTACAGATTCTATAATACCAAAACCAAAGAAGTGAGTGTAACAGGGGAAACTCTTACTTTATCTTCAAAATCAGATGCCGTAAGTGAAGTGAAGATGGCAGTAGTGTCTTGTTCTAATTTTCCTGCAGGGCTTTTTAATGTATATGGAGCGATTGCAAAATCGGAAGCTGATGTAGTGGTACATCTTGGGGATTATATCTATGAATACGCACCGGGACAATATGGTACGAATCCTTACACCAACCCATTAGGAAGAGCCCATCAGCCAGCAAAAGAAATTCTTAACCTCAGCGATTACAGAGAACGATACAGACAGTACAGAGGCGATAAAAATCTTCAGCTTCTTCACCAGAAAAAGCCATTCATCTGTGTTTGGGATGACCATGAATTTGCCAATGACACCTATAAATCAGGAGCAGAAAACCATCAGCCTAATGAAGGAGATTTTCAGGCAAGAAAAATGGCCGCTTTCCAGGCATACAGTGAATATATTCCTCTTAAAACTGGGAAGGACATGAGAATTTACAGAAGTTTCAACTTCGGAAATATCGTTTCCCTTTACATGATGGATACGAGAGTGATTGCAAGAGACAAACAGATGGAATATTCGGATTATCTTGATAACACGGGAAATTTTAATCAGCTACAGTTTAAAACCGATTTCTTAAGCACCAGCAGAAAACTGATCGGAAATGAGCAGATGTCATGGCTGAGCTCGCAGATCAATAGTGATACGGCAAAGTGGAAAGTGCTTGGACAGCAGATTTTAATGACTAAAATGATGGTTCCAGCTGAATTATTGATGCTTTTGAATCAGATTTTAGCAGAAATAAAACAACATGGAAGCGCACAGCCGGCTACGATGCAGGCACTTCAGAATACCATCACACAACTGATTATTCTTAAAACAAGATACAAACAGCAGGATCCTACATTAACTGCACAGGAAATTGCCAGAATTACAACAACTCTGCCTTATAATTTAGATGCATGGGACGGATATTTCATGGAAAGAGAACAGCTTTATTCTCTTCTCGCGGGAAAAAATGTAGTGGTACTGGCTGGAGATACCCACAATGCATGGTTAGGAAAGCTGACCGATTCTCAGGGTAAATTCATCGGAACAGAATTAGCCTGCAGTTCCGTTTCTTCTCCTGGTCTTGAAGGATATCTGGGAATCAGCTCAGATCCTACAAAAGCAATAGAACTGGCTCAGGCATTTTCATTGCTGATTGATGATCTGGAATATGCCAATCTCTACAAAAGAGGATATCTGCATGTGAAATTTACTGCTGGCAGTTCTGTGGCAGAATGGAGATTTGTAGACAATGTGATCTCCGATACTTACAATACGACAACGGAAAAAACCTATACAATTTCATAGTTTCAATAAACATATTTATTTTCAATTAAGTAAAAAGAGTCATGGTGTGCCACTGTGGCTCTTTTATGTTATTCCCTTTTTTCGTATCTTGAACAGATGCAAGAGGATATAAGAAAAGATTTTTTACCATTAGTTTCTAAAACATGGTGGTTCATGACCTGGCTGACCAGGATTTCTGGGATGCTTTTATTGTTGGCCGCCTTTCTGTTGATATTGGGATTGCCTGTTGTGATTAGCGATAAAGTGGTACTATTTGTTGTCATAGCAATACTATATTATCCGGCTCTTGCATTCGGTTTATATCGTTTCTTTCTTTATCAGAAGAAAATCAGAAAAAGAGTGGTTAGAAAGATAAGGGTTGATGATCAGGGAATTCATTATAAAAGAGCAGATGGAACAACAGATCATGTCCTTTATCAGAACCTGAAAAAATATTGTTTTTCAGATGAATATGATGTAAGCATTACCCCAAGAAACAAAATCTATGTATTGTGTGTAAATGATGGTGGCTCAGTAGCAGAAGTTGATTTTGATGGAATAGAAGCAGGCTACAGTTCTTATATTGGAAATTTAAAAGCCTTACGAAGAAGATATATTCAGGGAATTGTGTACTTCAGACCGGACTTGCACATTGATCCCTTAGTTTATGACGTCTACTATATCAATCCTGTTGATTTTACATTTGATAAAAAAAAGTATTGGACAGCATTTGCGCAGACTTTTGCAATATTGATCCTATGCTGTACAGTATTAGGAATTATTATGTTGGGACTGGTTAAATGGCTTTTTTAAGAATAGACCTCATCAGATGATGGAGGATTAAAATTTCCACCTCCCTTCAATTTTATTTTCCCATCTCAAAATCTTATGCTTATATTTATTTTATATTAAGGTTTGGCCAGCCAATAAGATAGAGAGTATTTCTTTAGAAACTAATGCTGGATTTAAAATTAAGTGAATGAAGAATTTGAAAAAACAGCTCGGACAGTTTCCCGATGAAAAAAGAAAAGAATATTTCAGTACACTTCCCAATTATCTCAACGGAAGATTTCAGAATATATTGACAACACCTGCATTATTAGAAGGCGAAAGTATGACCAAACTGCTTCTGCAAAGCCTTTGCAAGGTAGAAAATACATCACCAAAGAAAGCTCTTCCTTTTGTAGTAACTGATCTCAACAATCTTCAGCCTGATGAAAATGTACTGGTGTGGTTTGGGCATAGTTCCTATTTCATACAGGTGGATGGAAAGAAATTTCTGATAGATCCTGTTTTCAGTGGAAATGCTTCCCCCATGCCAGGTTCTATAAAGGCTTTTCAGGGAGCCGATTATTATAAACCGGAACATATGCCGGATATAGACTTCCTGCTTATTTCACATGACCATTGGGACCATCTGGATTATAAAACTGTTCAGGAATTAAAAGATAAAGTTGGTAAAGTTATTTGCGGCTTGGGAACCGGGCAGCACTTTGAATACTGGGGCTGGAATTTTGACAGAATCATCGAAAAAAACTGGTGGGAAAGTATAGACATTGCAGAAGGTTTCAGAGTTACCCTTACTCCGGCAAGACATTTTTCCGGAAGATTACTGAACCGTAATATTTCACTCTGGACTTCCTTTGTTTTAAAAACTCCAACGAAAAATCTGTTTTTAGGTGGTGACAGCGGTTATGGAAATCACTTTACACAAATTGGAGAACAATATGGACCATTTGATTTAGCCATCATGGAAACCGGGCAATACAATGAAAAATGGCCTTACATTCATACTTTGCCGGATCAGTTGATGACAGAAATAAAAGAACTGAAAGCCAAAAACTTTATTCCGGTACACAACTCCAAATTCAAGCTGGCGCAGCATACCTGGTATGAACCTTTGGAGCTTGCTTCGAAACATGCAGAAGAAAACAATATTCCAATAACACTTCCTGTGATCGGAGAAAAAGTAAACTTAGATCAGCTGGGAACAATCACCTGGAAAAAGTGGTGGGAAGAATATATTTAAAATTAAAAAACCTGCTTATCACTGAGCAGGTTTTTCCTTCTTATCAAAAAAATAATCACTACAAAGGCTCCTTATGGTTTACCTTAGTATGTATAATATCGTAAAATACTGCTGGGTTGGCTGCGTCAGGAGTAATCCTATAAGTAAACGTGGTTTCGTTCAGAACCAGAATATCCACAACACGCGTAAAAGTAGGAGTGGTAAGGGTTCTTTTTTTTCCATCCGGAGAAATAGACCAGGTTCCTTCAGACCTCAACACATCATTCAATCCAAAAATTTTAAAAGTTCCGTTAGCTTTGAAATAAGAATAGCCTACAAATCCGGATACACTGGCATCAGTTAACGCTACACTATTACCACTTTTATCTTTCGCACCTGTTGTTTCCCAGGGAGTGGAAGCCAGAGTAAGCTGTCCGTTGGTGGGTTCTGCATGAGCAGTTTTCGTATGGATGATATCATAATAAACAGACGGATCGCTGGAGTTGGGACGAATTCTGTAGGTAAATTCATTTTTATTTAAAACAAGAATTTCAACATCACGGGTGAAAATAGTAGTTCCATCCGGATTCAATGCTGCAATAGTTCTGGTTTTTCCCTGTGCGTCTACAGACCATGTTCCCATAGATCTCAGCACATCCGTAAGATTGTAAATGGCAAACTTCCCATCTGCTTTGAAATAAGCAAAACCTACATATCCGGCAACACTGGCATCAGTAAGGGCTACACTATTTCCGTTTTTATCTTTAGCTCCTGTCGTTTCCCATGGAGTAGAAGACAATGTCTGTGAGGGAGTCTGCTGTTCAATAATAATTTCATCGTCATCATTTGAACATGAAACGAAAGATGCTGACAACAAAACAGCTGCAGACAAATAACATAATTTTTTCAGGGTATTCATAAGGGTATTTTTTAAGTCTTTGCAAACTTATTCCTAATAAATATCAATACATTGTATAAAACATCTCTTTTGTTGTAGAAAACATAACAGATTCCGATTCAGAATGAGAAAAATGATATTGTAAACAAATGCTGCTAAAAGTGGTACTTAATTCCCCTCCTCTGGAGGGGTAGCAAAAATTCAAAGAATTTGTGACGGGGTGGTTATGGTTGCTGACTTTCACCAATAAAATAAATTTTCTGCCATAAAATTCACCAAAAATTCTATTTTTGAGTATGAATAACAGAAACCGCGGAAAAAATACTGGTGATGATACCCTTTTCGGCTCGGAGAAACAGATCAATAAGCTGAAACTGGCTGTTGAAGATATGAAGTATCTGCTAACCAGAGAGTACCCGGAAAAAGCGGCTTCTGATCTTGTGGGTAACAGATATAGATTGAAAACCCGTCAGATACAGGCTCTGCGTGGAGCATCCGCATCTGCTGTACAGCTTCACAACAGAGAATTGAAACACTTAGAAGCATCTGATTTAAATGGAAAAACAATTTATCTTGACGGTTTTAATGTTCTGATCTTGCTGGAAAGTATGCTTTCGGAAGCCTATATTTTTGAAGGATTGGATGGCTGTATCCGTGATCTTTCCGGAGTTCATGGAACTTATAAAAGAGTTAATCAAACCTTGAAAGCAATGGAATTGGTGGCTGCTTTTCATCAAAAAAACCAGATCCAGAAATTGATATGGATCTTTGATAAACCGGTTTCCAACAGCGGAAGAATCAAACAGAGTATTCTTGAATTTGCGGAGCAGCACCAGCTCAATTGGGAAGCGGACCTGCAATACAATCCCGATAAATTTTTGGCGGAGAGTTCGGAACTCATCATTTCCTCAGATGCCTGGATTCTGGATCACTGTAAAGAATGGTTTAATCTGATTGGATATTTGATTACAGAAGAAAATATTTCTGTTAACCTCATCAAAACGAAATAAGTATGAACCTGTTTGAACCTTATATTTCCCTATTTTCCGAAGCCTGGAAAGATCAATATCAATCCGTTTTAGTAAAAGAACATCTGGAAAACCTGGAAAAAAATATATACAGATTTAAGGAAAATGCTTTGGAATGGAACTTCCCTTATTTTAACGAAGAAATAAAGATCAACAGACAGGAAAGCTTTGAACAATTTATTACCATTCTTGAAAGTAACCATTCCGATGAGGTAAAAGCAAAACTTCTGGAAGCCATTCCGTTTGAACATTGGCTGAATATCTTAGGTCAAAGATTAACCTCTGCAAGTATTCGTGATGAAAATGGAATTCCTCCGTTGAAATCAATGTTGATCAATGCCTGTCAGGAGCCATTTAATAATGAAATTACCATTGCACAGAGAGCCTGGGAGAAGCACATCGGGAGAATGGATGACGATTTCTGGGGTGAGATCAAAGGAAATAATCAGCAGAAACAGGAGAAAGTAATGGCGAAAATCCATGATATTCTTGAAAATAAAACCTGGTGGAATGTTTTCTTTCACTACAAACACGAACTGGTTTTTGAAGTCCGGGAAAAAGAAGGCCACGGTATCCGATGGAGCCATGGAGGAACAAAATTGATCGGCTTTCTCGAAAAATTTATCAATGAATAAATAAAGCATAAACATCTGTGTCATCTGTGAAATCTGTGGGAAAATACATAAGCCTGCAAATTAGACAGATTAATCAGATTTTTTAATCTTAAAACTATTTTCTCTTTTCTTTTTTCGTCTTTTTTCACCTTCTTTTTAACTGCGTAAAAACATTGCGCACTATGCTTCTAGTTTTGCAGATATAAAACAGAAGCTATGAATCAATCAGAACAAAAATTTTCAACCGAAGAATGGGAAACATGTCTTAAGGTTTTGAATGCCCTGAAAGAAGACCCTTTCCTGAACCCTGATAATAAAATATTTTCAGGCCTGATTACGAAGATTCATAAGAATGCCAAAAAACAAAGCCGTCATGAAAATTATTCTGAAATGAAATCTCATGATCTGGCTGTAAATTCCAATGCGGTACTGATGCAAAAAGCATTGGCTGGTGTCTCTGCTTTTTATGATGATGAAAAAGAAGAAGTAAAACTCACAAAACTTCAGATTCCCAAAAACTGCTACTGCTGTAATCAAAGTTATCAGTATGCCCATTCTTTCTATTCCAGATTATGTTCTGTATGTGCCGGAGAAAATTATGAAAAACGTTTTGAAACGGTAAATCTTACAGGAAGAAATGTAATCCTGACAGGAGGAAGAGTGAAAGTAGGTTTTGCTACTGCATTGAAGGTGTTGAGAAACGGGGCCAATTTGGTTTTGACAACCCGTTTTCCGGCACTGGCGATGGAGCTTATGCAGCAGGAGGCAGATTATGAAAACTGGAAAGACAGACTTTGGATATATGGTTTGGATCTTAGAAATCTGAAGGCGATTCAGGATTTTATAGACTTTTATAAATTGAATTTTGATACGCTGGATATTCTGATCAATAATGCTGCACAGACCATAAAATATCCTGATGCATATTATCTTCCGATTATAAAACGTGAAAAAGAAAAACTGGTAGAATTTAAAGATGTCCATACTCTGATCCCGAACCAGGCGGAAATCTCAAATGAAATAGCAAAATTGGAATATGCTCATCATGAAGAAACGCAGGTGGCCATTACCCGTTTTGGACAGCCGGTAGATGATAGAGAAAAAACAAGCTGGAATTCTACACTGGAAGAAGTTTCTATGTATGAACTGGTAGAGGTGAATCTCATCAATCATATTGCTCCTTATTTCCTGATCAAAGAATTGAAACCATTGATGAAAAACTCAGCGTTTAAAGAAAAATTTATCATCAATGTCACTTCATCAGAAGGAATTTTCAGCTACGAAAATAAAACGGTTTTTCATCCACATACCAATATGACAAAAGCAGCTCTGAATATGATGACTCTGACGTCTGCAAGAGAATTTGAAAATGACCAGATTTATATGAGTGCCGTAGATGTAGGATGGATTTCTACAGGAGCCAAGGAAAGCCTTAGAAAGAAGCAGTTTGAGATGGGATACATTCCGCCACTGGATTCTGTGGATGGAGCGGCCAGAATTCTGCACCCTGTTATAGAAGGTATAAAAGGAAATTATTTCAGCGGAGTTTTGTTGAAAAACTATAAAGTTCACACCTGGTAAAATCCAAACGGAGATAATAGTATTAAATGGAAAAATACATTTTGCTAAAATGAGTTGCAGGTTCGATTCCTGCTTATCTCCCAATCATAGAAACGGTAGCTCAACGGAAGAGCGCTGGCCTGCCACGCCAGAGGTTGCGGGTTCGATTCCTGTCCGTTCACAGGAGTACATAGTTCAAAAGGAAAGGAATACGTCCTCAGCACGGACGAGCTGCAGGTTCAAATCCTGCTGTACTTCCAATATAAACAATGGAGATAATAGTTTAACGGAAAAACGATTCCCTGCCCGGAATCGATGCATGTTCGAATCGTGCTTATCTCCCTAATTAGAAAGTCAGAGCAGTAGCTTAATCAGGAAAAGCATATCCATGGAGGATAGGTTGCCGGTTCGATCCCGATCTCTTTGGCTTTCATTTTAAAATATAATACCATGCTTAAAAAATTATTGATTTATCTGAACATTATTGATGAAGTTCAAGTTCCGGTACCTATGCAATGGAAAGAAAGAACCCCAATGGAAAAAGCGTTGGAACTTTCCAGTAATGAAATGCTAAAAGAAAGACAAAGAATTTTACAGGAGCAAAAAAGAGAAGCCTCAGAAAGCTTAGTGAGAGAAAAGAAAGTGACAGAACCTATTCTTACCCTGAGAGAAAGAAAAACAAATCGAAGCTATCGTAATAAAATTAAAAATCTTGCAGAACAGGCAAAGGATTATAAAGAATATTGTCTTGAGAAAACAAGCAACCAGCATATGTTGAAAACAGAAGAATATCATATCTATGCTAAAGCCGGAACTACAGAAGCATTCCAGATTTCTGAAGATGCCTTTATAACCCATAATGAGCATAAGATGCTTCGTATAGAGAGTGATTACTTTGTAAAATATATCCAGCAGGAATATAACCCGATAACTCAAATGATAGAAAATGCATACGACTGATACCCTAAAAAAATATAAAATATTCTCCGAAGAAGACTGGGCGAATATTGTTTTTGATGACCATGCTCTGATAGAAGTGTATGCTAAAAACATAACCTTTCATTGTACAGAAATACAAGGAAGCTTGCTTTTGCGTGGCGAAGGATGCCGTTTCCCGGAGCTGAAACGTATCACAGGAAACCTCTCTATTGACGCCAAAAATTGTGAATTGCCAAAACTGGAAACAGTAGAACGTCATTTTACCATGCATTGTCATACCGTGATGAACGACCTTAAACAAGTCAGAGGAAATTTTAAGTGTATTGTTGATACTACTTTTAAAAACCTGGAAACTATCGGAGGATGTATTTCTGTAAAGAATGCTACGGTAAATACAAGGAATGGAAAGTTGCTGAAAACAAGAGATGTTATTCCTGTTCAGTATCAGTTTCAGGCGGATTTGCTTCTGAAAGATGGTATTTTTGATATCAATATCCTTGGAGATAATATTATAATTCCTCATCAGGAAATCCGTGGCAAAATTACGATTGTGGGGCGAAATGTTTCATTCCCGAATCTGTCATTTGTGCATGGTACGCTTAGAATAAGAAGTGAATATCATATTGGGCATAAATTTACCCATCATTTTCCTGTGCTGAAGAAGTTGATCGGTAACCTGAAATTTGAAAATACCGGTGTTTCATTTCCGGTGCTTCAGGAAACAAGCGGAAGTATTCATATGGAAAATGGTTCTTATGTCACTTTTCCGGCGCTTGAGAAATCAGGTAATATAATGCTCAATGGAGGAAGCAGAGGATCATTTCCGGTTCTGACTGATATTAATGGAAATTTCATGTATAATGGTTCTGAAAAGTGCAATTTGAATGCTCTTCGATATGTGAAAGGCGTTTTCAATACCTATAATACGGTTGCTCCCAACATTGCTGAAGTAGGAGATCTGATTATCCATGAAACCGATAGTTTTGAACACCTTCAAAAAGTTAACGGGAAAATTCAGTTTTTGTATAATGTGAACCCTACAACAGATTTTAAATCGTTGGAGTATCTTGGAGAATGGGGAGATTCCAGGATGAAGGACCTGAAGTTTCCAGCATTGGAATGTATCAACAATTATTTGTACGGTACCTATGATGGCTTTGAACATATTGCAAAAAATATTTATTTTAAAATAAATAATAACCTGCATATTACGAAAGATCATTTCATTGTCTCACGGACATCTTTCCCTTATATTTTCCAGGAAAAGCGTTATCCTTTGAGAAAACTGGTTGCAATCTTAAGATTAAGACACAGCAGCTTTCAGAATTTTGAAACCCGTGAATATGAAAGACAATGGGAGTCTTTTGCTACTCCGTTTTTCACACAGGTTTTGGATAAAATTGAAAGTCTCTGGACGGAAGTGGAGCCGATGAAATATGAAGAATTCTTTAAATCAGAAGATCGGAATTTTAAACTGTTCTGCTTCAGTTATTATGGCGTAGGAAATCTGATGGAAAAACTTGAAGCCAAAAAGATCAATGAAAAAGAAATTGAAATTGCCTACCAGGAGTATGATGAAAACGGAAATGAAAAACTAACCCAAAAAGTTAACCGTTATGAAGTGCATGAAGTTGAAAACCGTAAATTGGGAGTATTCATCTGGGGAAGCCGGGCAGAATATTCTTATGCAGTGAAATGTTGGTGTCCGTCTACGGAAAAAGAACACTGGCTGTGGATAGAGGAGGGATATAAAGGTGATGCCTTGACAGCCATTGCATCTACCTTCAGAATACACAGTAATCTGATTCCTTATATAAAATGCTTGAAGAGACAGGGAGATTTGCTCATCTGTGAATTGAAAGAAAAAGTAACTCCTATTGGAGAAATACGACCTCTTACAGCTTCAGAATACTTTAATCTTCTGAGAGCCGAAACATAAACAAGAAACAGTAGTTTAACTGGAAAAATATTCTACTCAAAGGAAGGTCATCGGTTCGAACCCGGTCTGTTTCTATTTTTTTTAACTAAAAATTATGGAAGAATTACAATCAATTTTACATACCATTATCAAAGAAAAAAAAGGATATATTACATTTCTTACCGGAGCGGGAATCTCTGCAGAAAGCAGTCTTCCAACATATCGCTCCATTGATGGAATCTGGATCAAAGGTACTAAGTACCATCGTCCGGAAGAATTTGGAACATTAAAATATTTCAGACAAGAAACAGAAGAAGTCTGGCAGTACAATCTTTTCTGGAAGAAACTTATTGAAGAAGCACAACCGAACGAAGGACACTTTGCACTGACAGAAATAGAAAACCTTCTGGGAGAGAGATGTAAGCTGATCACTCAGAATGTAGATGGCCTTCATCAAAGAGCTGGTACACAGAAAGTTTATGAAATCCATGGAAATAAACAGAAAGTACGTTGTTCAAAAGAATGCAGCGAACCTATTGACTTTCCTGAAAATGTGAAGCAGAAAGAATATACTGAAGATCTTACACCAGAAGATATTGAAGGTTTGAAATGTAAAAAATGTGGAAGCTGGCTAAGACCTCATACATTATGGTTTGATGAGTCTTATAACGAAAAATACTACTATTTTGATACCGCCTATGATATTGCTGATCACACAGATATTTTATTTGTCATCGGAACTTCAGGATCTACGGCACTCCCTGTCAATATTGTAGAAACAGTAAAAATAAGAGCCAAATGGATTGTGCTTATTAACCCTGAAAGTGATACTTATTTCGATTATATTCTGAAGGGAAGCAAAACACTCTATTCAATCCGGGAAAGCAGCACATTGGCATTACCACAATTAAAGACAATGATTAAAGAAATAATAAAAAATTTAAAAACAAATGAACACATACATTGATATTGGCATTAATCTGACCAATAAACAGTTCTATAATGAACACGAAGAAATTATCAACCGCGCTTTGGATCAGGGGGTAGAACATATGATTCTCACTGGAACCAGCGTAAGAGGTAGCAAAGAATCTGCAGAAATTGCAGAAGAATATCCGGAAATTCTATTTTCAACAGCTGGAATTCATCCTCATGATGCCAAATCATTTAACGATGAAAGTATCAATGAACTCAGGAAATTATTGAAACAAGATCATGTGATTTCAGTAGGTGAGTGCGGACTGGATTTTGATCGGGATTTCTCTCCGAGACCCATTCAGGAAAGATGTTACAAAGCTCAGCTGGAGCTTGCGATAGAAGTTGATAAACCGCTTTTTCTTCATGAAAGATCTGCATTTAAAAGGTTTAATGAGATCACAGACGAATACCTTTCCCAATTACCCGAAGCCGTTGTACATTGCTTTACCGGAACATTGAACGAAGCAAAAACATATCTGGATAAAGGATTTTATTTAGGATTCACAGGCGCAATCAGTGATGAAAAAAGATTTAAACACCTGGAAGATGTTATAAAATATGTTCCTCTCAACAGGATGATGATTGAGACAGATGCTCCTTTTATGCTTCCGAAAAATATGCCCAGAATGCAGAACAGACGGAATGAACCATCCTTTTTACCTTACGTAGCCCAAACGGTTGCCCATCTGAAGAGGATCAGCATTTCTGAGGTGGCGGATGAGACTACAGAAACCGCCAGAAATTTTTTCAAACTATAAAAAAGAGCTCTACTGATAAAGTAAAGCTCTTTTTTTATAGCGAATTTGCTTTTTCGGTTCTTATAAACTCTTGATTGCCGATTCCAAAGCCAGCTCCATCATTGGATTCAATGCTTTTTCTCTTTCGTCAGCAGAAATTTTCTCATGGGTTGGGATAATATCCGTTACCGTAAGAATAGTCGCAGCATTTTTTCCTAAATGTTGAGCATTGGCGAATAAACCGAAAGCTTCCATTTCTACTGCAGGACAGTTGTATTTTGTAGCAATTTCCGGAGTTGCAGGATCTTTTCTGTAGAAAATATCACTACTGTGGATATTGATGGCTTTAGCATTTAATGATAATTCTTTAGCCGTTTCATTGATGGTGGTAAAGATATTCCCCTGGTGAGAAAGGATTTCATCTTCAATTCCCCATGCATATTTGGCATAAGTACTTTCGCTGGCTGCTTTATCAATATTTAAAATATCAAAAAGTTTAAGATCTGTGTTGTAAGCACCACAAGTCCCGATTCTGATGATCGTATCTACTTCGTACTCTGTAAACAATTCAAAAGAATAAATTCCGATACTTGGGAATCCCATTCCACTTGCTCCTACAGTGATTTCTTTACCCTTATAAAGACCTGTATAATAAAAAATTCCTCTGGTTTTGCTTACCAGTTTAGCATTTTCTAAATAATTTTCAGCAATATACTGTGCACGAAGCGGATCCCCCGGCTGCAATACTACTTTAGCAATTTCTCCTTTTTTTGCACTGATGTGAATACTCATAATGTTATTTTGAATGGAGCAAAGATAATAACTTTTAGATTGTCTCCGTGATTGCGATAATGGAAACAATGAAGGCTTCTCATATCAATAGAATATATAAGATGTTATCAATAAATGCTTTAAATAGGATTTGAGATAAAGTCTTTTGTATAATTCAAAACATAACCTGGCAAATACAGAACTATAAAAGAATAATTAGGAGCAGGTATTGTAGAAACAGGGCGGTTACATTTGCAGGAATTAAATAATTAAAATTTTAAAAATGAAAATAGAGCATATTGCCATTTGGGTCAGAGATCTTGAAAGATCAAGAGCGTTCTATCAGAAGTATTTTGGAGCGGTTTCCAATGAAAAATACCATAATCCTGTTAAAAATTTTCAATCCTACTTCTTAAGTTTTGAGAATGGCTGCCGTCTTGAAATCATGACCAGACCGGATATTAAAGAAAGTGAAAACTCTTACAAATCCCAGCAGTATGGAATCATTCATCTAGCATTTTCCGTAGCCAGTGAACAAAAAGTGGATGAGCTTACAGAAATATTGAGAAATGATGGATACCAAATTGCAGGAGAGCCACGTACCACGGGAGACGGCTATTATGAAAGTGTAATCCTTGATCCGGAAAATAATATCATTGAAATCGTAGCCTAAACCGTCATTGCGAGGAGCTTTAGCGACGAAGCAATCTTCTCAGAATAATTGAAAGGGTTGGAAAACGCGAAGGCGCAAGAAAATCAAAGATTTTTAGCAAAGATACTTCTTAGTGATTTACTTTATTAGAATGATAGTTCACTATATTAAATTTTATCGAAGATAAAATCTTTGCGACTTATTACATTACATATATTAAATTTTGCGCCTTTGCGTTTTCCAACACTTTAATTCCACATTTAACATGAATCTTCTTCACAAAAATTTTATTCTCAACGAAATAATTTTATTTTTGTTAGATCATGGAAACCAAGTCACCGTTTTTAGACACGATCTTTTTACTTCGTAAGGAAGAATGTATTACTCTTTTTTCAAGCTTACAGAAAATTTCCCCTCAGGAAGAGGCGGATGCAGGAGATTATTTTGAAACAGAATTCGAAAAAGAAAGACTTGAGTTTCTATCCGATCAACTGACTTATAACAAAGATGCTGCCGTATGGGCTGCAAAAGTGCTCTATCACAGTGCACAGCTTTATCTCATAAGAGAAAATACAGAAAAAAATATTGGATATCTTATTCCTGGATTTAAAGGAACCCGGGATACTTCTTCTATTTTATCCGCAGACTTATCATTAAGGTTTTTACCGCCGGTGATTGTTGCTTTAAACTCTGTAGATCCTGAAGACCCTTTAATTGCCATGCTGGAAGATATTCTGACCCAGTTTCACTATTCCGGAATAGGATATGATCTTAACCTGAAGAATGTTAACTGGAAGGAAGAATTAAAAGACAGTACCTACCGGAAGTTATATCTGGAAAGAATTGTTGAAAAAAAAGATTATAAACTGGCAGAAATTCCGTTCATTAATAAACTACTAATAGCCGAATTCGGAATGCACAAAGATGCCTTCTGGCGAGAACTAAAAACTATAACCGAAGACTACAATGAAAACCTATGAGAAAGTATTTGAATTTTTAACCGATCCAACCAAAGAAACTTTCCTGAAATGCCGTGAAATGGTACTCAGTGATCCGGAATACGATCCCTATTCGGAAGATATTGAAAACATGCAGGATTTACTGAATGAAGGGAAATTTGAAGAAGTTGTACAATATACCAATGTCAATATTCTGCTGAGCCCAAGGGCACATATTTATAAGTATTTTGCTTACAAAGAATTGGGTGATGAAAAAGGCAGGAATATTGAAATGACAATAGCACAGCTTATTTTTGAATGCCTTGAAAAAACAGGTGACGGAACCAAAGATTCTCCCTATATTATCACAAGAATTTCCGATGAAAGAGATCTGATCAGGCAGCATTTTAATAAACACGATGTTTCACAAAGTCTGATCAAGGAGGGAAATAAGATGATGGATGTCCTTACACTGGATGATGGAACGCAGCTATACTTCGATATTAAAGATCCTTACCAGAGACTAGCTTTTTCATTCAGCAAAAGAAATGAAGAGGTAGAAAATAAAGAAGAACAGAAATCCGAGAAGAAAAAGTGGTGGAAATTTTAATTTTTTAAATCAATGAATCAGAATATAAATCAGCTTAATACAGTCCTTAACTACGTAAAAGATACTTTTGTAGGTAAAAATGATGTCGTAGATCTGTTGGGAATATGCCTTTTGGCAAGAGAGAATGCCTTTTTATACGGGCCTCCGGGGACCGCAAAATCTGCGATTGTCAGAACTCTGGCTAAAACAGTAAAAGACGGCAAAAATTTTGAATATCTGCTAACCCGTTTTACAGAACCGAACGAGATTTTCGGACCCTTTGATATCAGAAAACTGAAAGAAGGAGAACTTCTGACCAACACGGAAGGAATGATGCCCGAAGCTTCAATGGTCTTTCTGGATGAGATCTTTAATGCTAATTCTGCAATTTTGAACTCACTTCTGACAGCCCTCAACGAAAAGATCTTTAAAAGAGGAAAAGAAACAAAACACTTACCAGCATTGATGTTTGTAGGAGCAAGTAACGTTCTTCCTGAAGATGAAGCACTGAATGCATTATTTGACCGTTTTCTGGTAAGAATTAATGTAGACTATGTAAATCCCGAACTTTTACAACAGGTACTTTTAGCCGGAAGAAAACTGGAGAATGATGAAGAAACAGAAGTTCCGGAAATCCATGCCGATGAAATCAGGCAGCTCCAGAGCTTATGCCGTACAATAGACCTTAAACCCATTTATGAAGTATATCTGAATACCATTATGAGTCTTAGAAATACAGGGATTGCTATTTCAGACCGTAGAGCCGTAAAACTTCAGAACCTGATTGCCGCAAGTGCCCTGATCTGTGGGAGAACAGAAGCCGTACTTTCTGATTTATGGGTGTTGAAACATATCTGGGATACAGAAGAACAGATTGAAATTCTGGAAGGAATTATCAACAGAACGATCGAGAAAGACGATCATCCGGATTCCCATCCACAGGCAATGCATAACAAAACTCCCAGTCCGGAAGAAGTCATGAAAGATGTGAAGATTCTGGTGGAAAAATGGAATGAAGGAATACTGAGTTTTGAAGAACAAAACGTAATAAAAGACAAACTGAGATATCTGCAGACTCGTTGTGAGTGGATCAGAAATCCGGATCAGAAACAATATATTCAGCAAGAAATTGAAAGCTTATGGCAGAAGATTCTTCAAAGTGTTTAAAAGAATTCTGGGCAGAAATTCCCCGGGTAGATGAAGATTTTCTGGGCTCAATCCGAGACTGGAAAAACGTTCAGATTGCTGTAGATGATGAAACAATCTGGTTGAAAGGATTTACGGATGAACAGGCAGTAGCTCCCGAAATACAACAATTGCCGGATTTTATTTTATATGAACTTCGTGATGGACTTTTATTCAGAAAAGATGCTTTAGTTCCCAGTAAAAAAATGAGAACAGCATTGCTTTGGATTCCCATAGACAAGGCATTACAGCTTCGTCTTCCTCCTTCGAACCAAAACTATTTTGGAATTCAGGAACAGATTCAGATAAAACTGAAAGAAAGTGATGAAGAACAGACGGTAATTGCTCTGCTCAGCAACATTGCTGATATTAAAGAAACTATCGTCACTTTGCCTAAGTTTAAACTGGAAAAAATACAATGGACGTTACTGGGAGATAAAGCTCTGTTTATAGGTGTTCCATTATTAAGCTTTCCCGGAAAAGCCTATTGGACCAAAGACAAACATCTGCTACCTGCCGGTCTGGATTTTGAATTTAAAAATGTAAGTATGCTGTTGCAGCAGAAATATAATAAAGAGCTTGAAGGATGGTTGTTATGGGATGAAAATGGAAATAGTATTTTAATAAAAGATACTGATTTTCGTCCCCTGTCCGTAAGCTCATTCCGTCTTACCGAAAAATCAAGAGAATGGAATTAAAGACTTATTTCCAGTCCTATGAAAACTACTTTTGGGAATGGAAAACGGATGAAGATGTTCCCGGTGACTCCGGTTATCATGAAAATAATCTCCTCTCCATCCCTGGAGTGGGAGTCATTGCTTACAGGCCTTATGTAATGGAGATTCTGAAAGAACTTCAACCGCAGGGATGGCCTCCGTTTGGAGCATTGCTTATGGTTTTGTATGCCATGCAGGATGGTTATACAGATTTTGCCGGCCCGTTGAGACGTACAGTAGATTTCTACAGTGGAGAAGATTTTGAGTTCAATGCGGAAAAACAAATTGAATTTCTTGAAAAAATAGAATCCCTTCCCAAAATTTATAAACAGAAACAAAACAGAATTGTACTGCTGTTGACTTTATTTAATAATGGTTATAACAGAGTAGCAATCCTTCAGGCAGAGGTTAGTCTAAAAATCTACTATAAAAGACCCCATGAGCTCGCCGTAAGCGCAGAAAAAAAAGATGCTGATTCATTAGCTTTGAAAAAAGATCTGAGTGCTTTGGATCTGAACGAAAAGTTTCCAACCGTACAATCCATCATTGATGCCATGAAAGGCTTGATTGATGAGCCAGAGCTTGAAGATGAAGTGGTAGAAGAAGAAACAACGGCCAATACGGATAAAGATTTTATCAAAGAATTAATTGATGAACCCAAGACCTTCCAGGTAGGAAGCCTCATTAAAAGAATATGGAGCGGGCTGAAAATTCCGATGCGTCATCTCTCTCCAGGTGAACAGCCTATCGGAGGAATTTCTGATATGACCAATAAAGGTGATTTTCACAGAATGCTTCTCACCGAATTTGCCAATGAAGATGATGTTTTCATGAATCGTGTGGCAAATAATGAAGCCCTTTATATTCAAAGAGAAATTCCCCCTGAAGAAAATATTTTTGAAAGAATTATCCTGATTGATACTTCCCTCAGAAACTGGGGAACCCCGAAAGTATTGGCTTATGCTTCTGCAATAGCCATTATCAAACATCCGAAAGCCCATTCCGAATGTAAAGTTTTTGCATTAGGCCAGACAAACCTGCCCATAGCACTTAACAAAGTGGAAGAAGTGGTGGAAAACCTCAACCAGGTAAGTCCTGTGCTGGAAGTTTCAGAAGTTCTGGAAAAATTTTTTAATGAACACCATTCACAAAAAGACATTGAAGTTTTCTTCATTACCCATCAGGACAATATGGATGATGAGAAAATTCAGCGGGTTGTATATCAGAACAGAGATCAACTGAAGTTTTTGGTGACAACAGCTTCAGATGGTGAGATTAATTTTTATAAACATCATAAAGGAGCAAGAAAACATATTCAGAAAATAAAACTTCCATTGCAGGAGATGTGGGCCAATCCGCCGCAGCAAAAACAATCTGCTCAGAACTTTAATGGAAAGAAAACAGATCTTCCGCAAAATTATCCGATCTTATTCCCAACACCCGTTAATAAGATTGCTAAGTTCTTATATGAAGGCGAATTTTTCATTCTGAGTTCAAAAAAACAATTGCTGAAGACTTATCTTTCCGATAATTATTATGACAGACATTCCTATGATTATTATAAAACACATCATGGCTGTGAAGTACTGTTTGATCAAATTTCCATAAAACCCAAAGGACAGTTTGCTCTTGCAAAAAACAGACAGCAGCAGTTTATTCTGTGTCAGTATCAGCCTGGTCAGAAACTGATTTCAAAGCTTAATCTTAATACTGGAGAATATTCTGAGCAGAATCTTACAGGGATGAATATTCCGGAATCTTATATACTGATTTATTTTGGACGAAATTTTTATCTGCATCACCCTGACAATGCTACCCATTATAAAATCAATATGGATGGAAACATTTCTATAGAACCTATTACCGGAAAAGAAAAAGAATTTGAAAAAAATACCATAAAAGCAGAAGCCGAAGTGGCAAAATTGCAGGGAAGCGGGTTGAGAATTGTTAATAATTTCAATAAGATCGGAATCAACACCTTTCAAAATCTTGTTGTTTCAGGAAATGAATTATATAGTGCTTCTGAAAACACCCTGGATTTTTCCAAAAATAAATATGATATTAAAATTTTCGCAGAGCAGAATAAAAATAAATTTACATTTCCGGATGGAAGTGAAATTATTACCGATTCACGGGGAATGCTGACGTTCAGAAGCAGTAATAAAAGCATTGAAGAATTCTTTATTCCCTCTACTTTGGGAGGCTTTCTATCACTGGCAACTTATACGGAATTTGGAGGATCAGAATATTATCTTCCGGAGCATGCCCTGTTGAAAGTAAGAACCATGGATGATATGTGCGACAGGTTTTTAAAACCGTTTATAGAACAGATTTTGGATTATGGAGCTTAGAATAAAACCTTTCCCGAAAAATAATTTTCCCAAAAAAGGACTTTTGATCAGAGGCTCTTCACCTGTGGTATGGCTTCAGGAAATGGAAATCCTTGGAATCAGTTTGAACCAGGTCAGGTCTTATGCGATCCCGGCGGATATTCCCAATGTGCTGTATGGTTGTTTTCTGGTTTTTAATGACCATGTTCCACAGGAAATAGGCAGAAATGCTTACTTTCAAAATGTGGACGACAGGCTTTTCATTCCTGAAAATACAACTTTTTATCCCAAAATAAATCCGGAAGACTGGGCACAGCTTGATTCCCGTTTTCTGATTATGCATCCTGAATTCGGATTGGTAAAGCTGTCTGAAGAAATTGATTGGATTGCTCTGATTCAACAGCCCGGAACGATAGATGAAAGCATCAGAAAACCTCTGAAGGGCGTTTCAATTCCTCAAAAAATAGAAAGCTATACGGTTGAAATAGATGATGAAAAAGTAATGGAAGCATTACAGCCAAAACAAACCGAAGAAGAATGGATGAACAGCCTGCCGTTTGACCTTAAAAAAGTGATGGCCGGGAATAAAAAAGAAATAGAGAAATATTTACAATATATTGAAAAATATCCTGAAAGAGCTGTGGAGTTAGGCATTTCTCTGGATGTTATGGGAACTTCCCGAGGAGATGGTTTTGGTAAGTTTACCTGGCTGGAAGGATTATTTGGCGGGGGTTCAGGTGGGAAAACAGAAAGTGCAGGAACAAGGAATTTTCGTAGAGCATTCTGGGCGCTCATTATTGTAGCTATTGTTTTAAAGATTGCACTGCCTTCAGATAAAACAAATTCAGGTCAGGAAGAACATAATAATTCATCAGGAACTATTGTAAACAATGCAGTAAAGGCTCCTTCTGATATGATTGCTTTTCAGTCCGGAACTTCGGAAATTGATCTTAAGATAGATTCAATGTATCATCAGGAGAGAAAAGGATTGTCCCAAGAACTTATTCATGCGGGAATTATAGAATCCAAAACAAAAGAAGACAAAGAAAACTATAAAAAAGCAGGTGGCAGAGAGGTAAGTGAAATAGGAAGAGATATCAGTAAGCTTGTGAATAAAGAAAAACAGAGCCGAGATTCATTAAAAACCATTTACACTAAGATAATTACAAAACATATTGAAGGAAAAACTGAAAAACTAAAACGCAAAATTTCAGACTCTCTGAAACAATATACCAAAGGAAAACCCGTGAACGGTGATGTGGTAAAATATCTCCTGAAAAAAAGAAAGGCTTTAATGGCTGATTCACTTGGTAAACTTTACGGGACATTGGATATCGTGGATCCTTCTTCTGCTTCCATAGACAAATCGAAAGTAAAAGGCTTGGGTACAGAAGGTACTCCTCTAGAGAAAAAGGCTCCGGTTTCAGATATTCTGTACATGGTTATTCTCATGATTGCCGGAGTAGGATTGTATTCGTTTCTCTTTAAAAATAAATCATTACATCTTGGTGGAGATAATGTACCGGCATGGATTAAATTTATTTTAATAACAATCCTTGTGGTTATGCTTGTGTATCTATTTTATCCACTGGTGAAAATGTTCGGATACAACTGGTTTGTATGGGTACTTGTGATGGCTGTGATGTTACTTCTTTATCGTCTTTTCAGAGAAGATAAAACTATTTTAAAATCCGATGATGATGAATAGACAGAAATTTATAGACAAATTTATGGCGGCATTCGTGCTGCTGGCGATGTTTAAGATTATCGGAATTGTTGCCCAGCTATTCCATGAAAGTTTCTGGAGTGTGGCAGGAACATTGGGTATTTTCTTAATTGTGGCGTTTATTATCCTCATTGTGATCACTTCCTTAAAAGATAAAGAACAAAACAACAGAAATTCAGCAGGACGAAAAGGCAGTGGGAGCAGCAGTTTCTATCTGGAAAACTCACTTTTTGACAGAATCCTGAGCAAATATGAAGAGCTGGCCGAAAAATACATTGCTGAAAAAGATTATAAAAAAGCTGCGAGAGTTTATATGAATCTCCTTCAGGATAACTACAGAGGAGCAAAAACATTAGAAAATGGTGAGCTCTACAATGAAGCAGCAGTAGTATACCTAAAAAAGCTGAACAATAAATCCGATGCTGCCGTTTGTTATGAAAAAGCAAAGCAACATAAAAAAGCCATTGATCTTTATAAAGAAATGGAGCAGAAAGAAAAAGTAGGAGATCTCTATAAAGAAATCAACGACCTTAAAAATGCTCATCACTATTATCAAATGGTTGCTGATGATTATGTGAAAAACAGTCAGATGGTAAAAGCTTCTTTGGTATACCGCAGAAAAATGGAAAAAATAGAAGAGGCTCAAAAAGTTTTATTGAAAGGTTGGGAAGAAGATAAAGATGCCTTCAACTGTTTGAATAATTACTTCGCCAATATTTTTGATATTAAAAAGCTGGAGTCTGAAATACAGAATTTATATGAAAAAGCTCCGGCTCACAAAAAAATCACGTATCTGGACGTTATGAAATATGAATTCAAGAAAGATCCGAAACTCCACACCGTTACAAGAAATATAGCTTATGAAATCATTGCTGAAAAAGTAAGCACCCGATCCGAAATTGTGAATGAACTGAAGTTTTTTAATCCAAATGATGAAGTGATTTTGAAAGATATCTCAAGATTCAAAACAGGAAGAAATAAAATGTTTAGAAATTAATATTAAAAGATTGAAAGATTAAAAAATTAAAGAAAAATTTCTCTTTGGAAAAGAAATATCATCCGCTTCATCAAATCAATTGTAATTGATCCATAACGATAAGAAACTCTTGAAATAAAAGACAACTTAACAATTCTGTTTTTGTTGGAAAATTGCAAAGACGCAAAGGTTTTATAAGTTTTATCTATAATTTTTTTAAGTCGCAAAAAAAATCAAAGATTTTCAACAAGGTTAGCTTATTAATTAATTGCATTATTTAGCAATATTAATTAGCAGTATTAAATTTTATCGGAGATAAAATCCTCGCGCCTTAAAGCACAATTTTTTGATATTATTTTGCGCCTTTGCGTATATAAAACCTTCCAGAAATTGTAAATATTATAAAAATAATACCAAAAAGATTTATCTTTGCACCAGAAAATTATGACAATACAAAGAGCACATATCAATGCAGAACTATTCAAAAGTCCTTCTAATAAAGGATTATTTGGACGTGATGAGGTGATATGGAATGAGGCGAAATGTGCTGACTTTGGAAATTATTTACTATAAACTTGTAAAAAATTAAACAAAATACAACAGAAACGCCTCGGAAAACCGAGGCGTTTTTTGTTTTTTAGGTCAGAAATTATTTAGAATGAAAAAAAATAACCATAAACATGAAAATTTTTTAATAAACGATGAAACTTTAATACGATAAAATAGAGTGATAAGCAACCCGATGAGAGACAGTCATTTAGGTAATTAAGATATCTGCAAAATATTGCGGACAGAAATTCTCTATTCTTAAATTTAAACGTAATTAATTGATTATCAATAATTTAATTTGAAAATTTATTTGCGGATTCCAAAAATTCATATTTACTTTGCAACCGAAAATTGAAAGCAACAGATTTTCAGGATTCAGTTAAAAATAATTTAGAAACAAACAAAAATAAAATGAAACAGTTACACAGCATATTCAATCAATATTCAAAACTATTCGGACAGGAACCGACAGGTGTTGCGTGTATTCTTGATCGTGGAATTGTGGATAAAAGGTGCTTATATACGTGGGTCAGCTAATGATCTCTTACGTTAAAATATATGAAGCGCCTCCCGAAAAGAGGCGCTTTTTTTTATGGTTTCTTTAGCTTATTTGGTAAAGCGCCGGTCTGTGGAACCGGAGAACAGGGTTCGATCCCCGGAGATACCCAATATAAAATCTCATGGCTCAATTGGATAGAGCGTTGGTTTACGACACCGAAGGTTGAAGGTTCAAGTCCTTCTGAGATTACAAAAAATGTGAATTACGAAATTAAAAATTGGCACACAAAGCGAGCTGATTATTAATGATTCACAAGCCAAAACAATCTCATAGCTCAATGGGTTAGAGCACCGGTCTTTTAAACCGGGGGTTGAAAGTTCAAATCTTTCTGGGATTACAAAAACGGTTCCGTAGCTCAACTGGATAGAGCATGGGTTTTCTAAACCCAGGGTTAGAGGTTCGAAATACAAAAGTATTCGTGAATGCCATAAAGTAAAGTATGAAATTCATGAACAATCCTCTCGGAATCACAAAAAAAGGTCTATTGAGGTAATGGCTAACCTGCCCGACTGTCTCTTGGGCACTGCGAGTTCGATTCTCGCATAGACCGCAAAGATTCATAAAAAACTTCGGTTCCGACTGTCTCTCGGAAAAGGATTTTAAAGTGAATCTGCAAAACTGGAAAGATAACGGTGGTTGTTTACCCGCCTTGGACGCGGGAGGTCGCAAGTTCGAATCTTGTTTTCCAGACAATTTGTTCCATTAGCATAGTGGTAAGTGCATTCGGCTTTCTACCGAACGACAAGGGTTCGATCCCCTTATGGAATACCAATGATTTCGTAGCTCAAGTGGTTAGAGTATCGGTCTGATACACCGAAGGTTGAAGGTTCGAGTCCTTCCGGAATTACAATGATTTTGTAGCTCAATGGCAGAGCACCGGTCTGTTAAACCGGAAGTTGAAAGTTCGAGTCTTTCCAAAATCGCAGGTAACTAATTGTTAATTATTTCAGGAGAAAAAGTAAAAGTTTGTCGAGAGCAGAAGATCTTTACGCCAAACACAAAAAATACAGACAGGCTTTTCTTCTCTCCGGATGAATTAGAAATTAAAAAATATCATTTATAAATTTTTAGGTAAAAATAAAGTTTGTCGAGCGCAGAAGTTCTTATATCAAACAAATTAAGACAGACTTTATTTTTTAATCTGATGGTTCGCCGAAGGGGAAGAGTCGGGACGGTCTGCAAAACCGTTGTGTAAACTGAGTGGGTTTGAATCCCATAACCATCTCAATGTAAAAACTATAGAAGATATAAGAATCTTTTATCATCTATAGCAAAGAATATCCTTTATTAATAAAAGAAAAAGGCTGTCGAGCGCAGAAGATCTTTAGTTAAACATTCAATAAAGACAAGCCTTTTCTTTTTTTCAAAGGAAAAATGAGGAATTACTTATTATTCATTACTAATTGCTCATAAAAATCCGGAAGTACGCCGAAGTTGGAGAGTCGGGGCAGACTGACATGAGGAACGAATTGAACGATTCCTTAAAAAAATGAAAGTAATAGAGTTAAAATCTGTTGCTTCATTGCTGAGTAGGTTCGAATCCTACTACTTCCACCCAACCACTGATAATGTAATGGCAGCATGCAGGAAATGTACTCTTGTTGTTTAGGTTCGATTCCTGGTCAGTGGGTAATGCTCTATTCGTCTAACGGTGAGGACGCCTGCCTTTCGAGCAGAAAATAAGGGTTCGATTCCCTTATAGAGTACTGGATGTGAATAACTGGTCAATATTGAATTGATTTAATACCATGAAAGTTCAGATTTAAAAAAAATTGGCCAGTTGCCATTCACACAGAAAATGAAGAAAAGAGAAAAGGACTGTCAAGAGCAGAAGATCTTTAGTCAATAAAAATGGACAGCCTTTTACTTTTTTAAAACAAAATACATTAGAAATGAGAAAGGTTTGTCAAGCACAGAAGATCTTTACAAACACTAACAGGCATAGTTCATCAACAGACAGAGCTTTCTCAAACCTAGACATAATATGAGCAATAAGTAATAATGAAAATAGAAAATATTACTAATTACCAATTACTCATTACTTATAAAAAACCTGCGGGAATGGTGGAATGGCAGACACTCTTGATTTAGGATCAAGCTTTTGGGGGTTCGAATCCCTCTTTCCGTACAAAAATATAAATGATAAAATATCAATGATAAACGATTGCTGAGCAATCCATCAATTATCAATTATCATTGATCAATTATAATCGGAAGAGTGGTGTAGAAGGTCTGCACGTTAGTCTGAAAAACTAAAGGTACAGGTTCAATTCCTGTCTGTTCCACAAAATATAAATGATAAGAGATCAATGATCAATAATTGCTGAGCAATTGATCAATTATCAATCATCATTGATCAATTATAAAACTGATTCATAGTGTAATAGGCAGCACACAAGATTTTGATTCTTGGAGTTTAGGTTCGAGTCCTAATGAATTAACAATATTTACTCTGATAGTGTAATGGCAGCATCTCAGTCTCCAAAACTGATGGTATGGGTTCGAATCCGGTTCGGAGTGCAAAAAATAGAAATTAGAAACTAGAAGTTAGAAATTATGATTTCTAGTAATCATTTATCAATTATCAACAATCATTTATGAATTAAAACATGTAGAAAAAATGGAAACGCAACAACAAACATGGCAGAATATGAACGGGAAATTTTTCCAAAACTCTATCACACAGCTGGTAGAAGAAGCCATCATCCGCGAACAGGCAAACGGACACCGTCTGAAAGTATGTGTGGGATCAGACTCTCATGTATACGGAGATGCCATCAATTATGCTACGGCAGTAGTATTTATTCGTGAGGGAAAAGGAGCGTTTACCTTTATCAGAAAAGAAAGAGAAATACAGAGTATCAGTATCAAGGAGCGAATGCTTAATGAGGTTAACAAATCCGTAGAAATTGCATACGCGATCTGCTCTGTGTTGGATACTTATGGTGTGGAAATGGAGGTACACGCAGACATTAATACCGATCCCGATTTTAAATCCAATGTCGCATTGAAAGATGCAATGGGATATATTCTTGGAATGGGATATGTGTTTAAAGCAAAACCTTATGCCTTCGCAAGTTCCAATTGTGCTGATATGATGGTGTAATAAAGCGGGAAGCTTAAAAATTATATAAATTAAATCATGGAAAAAACAAAAAGATTACTATTTCTGGATGATATAAGATACCCGATTGAGGCTTATCATTATACCAAACAAGATATTTTCCTCAGAAATGACTGGCATATTGTTCGGAATTACGAGCAGTTTGTCAACAGAATCCTGGAAAAAGGACTTCCGGAAATGATTTCTTTTGACCATGATCTGGCAGATGAGCATTATTTGGATCAGCATTCTCAGGAATATGTCGAAAAGACAGGGTATGACTGTGCCAAATGGCTGATAGAATATTGTATGGACAATTATCTTGACCTTCCAAAATTCTACTGTCATTCTATGAACCCTGTAGGAAAGGAAAATATTCTTAGCCTTTTAGATAACTTTAAAAAACTGTAATGGACATTTTTAGATATATTCAAGATATAAAAGTACACCTGAAACTCACATTTGGTGAGGTGGACGAATGGTTCAGAAAAGATAAAAAAACGTTGAATCATCAACCTTCAAACGGAGGTTGGACGATTCAACAGATTTTAGAACATATTTATCTTACGAATTTTTACTTACTGATCCTTATTGAAAAAGGTTCCAAAAAAGCAATGAAAAATTCTTTGAATCTTGACCTTGAATCTGAAATTAAAAACTACAGTTTCAATAAAGAAAACTTTGACAGGGTAGGTGAGCATGGCGCTTTTGAATGGATAAGACCGGAACATATGGACCCGAAAGGAGAAATGAGTCTGGATGAAATCAGAAGCCTCATTACTCAGCAATATCTTCAGTGTTTACAATATCTGGAAGTAATGGGAAATGGTGAAGGTTTCTTGTATAAAACGACAATGACAGTAAATGAACTTGGGAAAATTAATGTATATGAATATATTTATTTTCTTTCACTCCATGCCCAAAGGCATATTACCCAGATGAAGAAAAACGAATCAGAAACGATTAAAAACTAAAACAAAATGATTTTCAAAACATATAACTCTATAGAAAATGCTTACCAGGCCCGCGTGATCGAACAGATCAGGATGCAGGGTTTTGGGGATGAGGTTTTCATTGTACAGGAAAAAGTTCACGGGGCTAATTTCTCTTTCTTTACCGACGGAAAGGAAATTAAAATCGCGAAGAGAACTGCTTTCATCGAAAAAGATGAGAAATTTTTCAATGCCTATCAGATATTGGAACGCTACAGAAAAAATGTAATAGAAGTGTTTCAAAAAGTGAAAACCATCTACCCGGATGTTGAAACTGTAGTGATCTACGGTGAATTGTTCGGTGGCGGTTACAAACATAAAGAAGTGGAGCCTGTAAAAGATGCGGTAAAGGTACAGAAAGGTATTGAGTATGCACCTTACAACGAATTTTACGCCTTTGATATTAAACTGAATGGAATTACCTATTTGGATACCGAAGTAGTCAATCATATTTTTGAGGAGACCGGTTTTTTCTATGCTAAAATCTTGTTTCAAGGGACTCTTGAGGATGCTTTGAGGTATCCCAATGTTTTCAATTCAAAAATTCCGGCTTGGCTGGGATTACTTGAATTGGAGAACAATATGTGTGAAGGTACTATCGTAAAAACTTTGAAAACCCAATATTTTGGAAACGGGGCAAGGATCATTCTGAAAAATAAGAATGAAAAATGGATCGAGAAATCTAAAATGGTTAAAAAAGAGGGAAAAACTGTTCATAAACAGATCTACTTCAGTGAAAAAGCTCAGGAAATCTGGGAAGAAATACAAAAATATGCTACAGCCAACAGATTGAATAATGTGGTAAGCAAAATCGGCGAATTCGAACCTAAAATAATAGGTAAAGTGATTGGTCTTTTTTCACAGGATATTTTAGAAGATTTCCAGAAAGATTTCCCTGCTGCTTTTACAGCTATTGAAAAAGAAGAGCAGAAAAGGATCAATAAAAAGTTGAATTCTTTAGTCATTGATTTTATAAAAGAAGAGTTGATGACTCTTAAAGTGTAGTTTCGGTAAATTTTACCGAAACTTTTTTATATATAAACCAAACCATAGAAGCAACATAAGTCTTAGAAACTTAATTTTCATTATGCAGTAAGTTTGTCATTCCGTTAGGAATCTCAATTAAAAGTGAAAATATATCTAAGATTCATTCAAAATGATAAATGTTATAGAGATTTATGGTTCAAAAAAGAAAAAACTATGTTACAGGCAGAAATAAAAAGTCTTTTAAAAGAAGACATCAGTATATTAATCAAAATTCCTAATTCCGGAAAGCATTATCTGTGTGATTGTGGAGAAGCGAGTTTGTTGACTGTGAAAGAAGTTCAGTCTATATCCGCAATATTCATCAGTCATACTCATATCGATCACTTTTCAAATTTCGATGGAATTTTCAGACATCAGATCGGAAGCGGAGAAAAGGTTGTAATTAGTGGACCGAAAAATATTCACCAACAAGTTGAGGCAAGATTGAAATCTTACACCTGGAATCTGATTGAAGAAAACGCAATTGCCTATGAAATCCGTGAGATTGTTTCAAAAGACGAAATTAATATCTATGCTCTTCGTCCGCCACACTGGAATCTGGAACTCATCAATACCCAAAATTTCCTTTTTGAAGACGAATATGTCAACGTTGATTTTGCCATTCTTGATCACAAAACAGATTCTATAGCTTATTTGTTTAAAGAAAAAGATACAGTAAGCTTCAATGAGGTTGAGTCCGGATTTAAAAAAGGAAAATGGATCAGCGAGCTGAAGACCGCTTTTGAAAATAATAGCAGAGACAAAGAAATTGAAATTGAAGGAACTGTTTATAAAGCAGCCGATCTTTTTCATTTGTTAACCCGTAATGAAGGCTATAAGCTTGGTGTCATCATGGATCATGCTGTAGACAAAAGCAATTATGAGAAAATAAAAGCAGTGTTTGGAGGAGCAGATCTGGTGTATATTGAAACATTTTATAAGGATTCTGATCAGGAATTTGCCAGGATCAATCATCACAGCTTTGCTTCCGCATCAGGGAATATCATGAATGAATGCGAGGTGAAAGAAGCCATTCCGATTCACTTTTCGAGAAGATACACAGAAAGCGATCAGGAAGAAATTGAAACTGCTTTTTATAAAGCATTTCGTAAAAATTAATTAAAAATATTTACCAACTAAAACTACAGTATTCACAGAATAATAATCTATACAGTTGTCATCCTGAGGAAGGAAGAATATGCTTAAAGTGAAAGAGATTCTTTGTTTCATTCAGGATGACAGCAAAGTGTTGAAAATTTTGTAGTTAAAAAAACAATTAAAAAAATGAAACCCAATATATTTTTTACAGCAGACCATCATTTTGGTCATGAAAATATTATAAAATTTTCAGAGAGACCCTTTGAATCACTGGATCATATGAATGAAGAACTCATTAAAAGATGGAATGAGAAAATAAAACCCGGTGATGCCGTCTACCATTTAGGAGACATGAGTTTAGGAAAACCGGATTTTACCAAAGATATTTTAGACAGGTTAAATGGCAATATCCATCTGATCAAGGGCAATCACGAAGGGGCAGCTTTAACCTATCCCAAGCGGTTTGCTTCCATCAGAGATTATCACGAACTGAAAATTGATGAAGCAGATAACAGCAACGGAAAACAAAAAATCATTCTTTTCCATTATGCCATGCGCACCTGGAATGGCTCGCACCGCGGTGTCTGGCAATTATACGGTCATTCACACGGAACATTGCCGGATGATGAGATGGCTTTGAGTTTTGATGTAGGGGTAGACTGCCACAATTTTTATCCCGTTTCCTACGAGGAAGTCAAAGAATTCATGAAAAGGAAAAAATGGACGCCTCCATTTGCTCCCAGAAATTAATTGCTGGTAAAAAGTAGTGGATTGATATAAGAAAAAGATATTTATTTAGTATTTAACTGTCTTTATCATGCATTTTACTTTTTACAAAGTACATTTTACAATAACAATGAAAACAACCAATGAGATTATAATCATCGATCTGGAAGCGACATGTTGGGAAAACGACAGAATTCCCAGCGGACAGAAAGTTGATATTATAGAAATAGGAATTTGCAAGTTAAACTTAACATCAAAAGCAATTTCCCAGAAACAAAGCATTTATGTAATTCCGGAACGATCAGAAATCAACAGATTCTGTACAAAACTGACGGGAATTACTCCGCAACTGATAGAAGAAAAAGGAATATATTTCGAAGAAGCCTGTGAAATAATCAGAGAGCAATACCATTCTGCACCACTTACCTGGGCTGGATACGGGAACTTCGACGGAGAACAGATTATAGAACAATGTGACTGGCTCGGTATAAAAAATCCTTTTTCAGAAAACTATATGAATGTGATGTATGAATTTAAAAGACATTTCGGATTACACAAACAAATAGGACTTAAAAGAGCCCTGGATTATCTGAACATGAACTTTGAAGGCACCCACCACAGCGGAGCAGACGATGCTTATAATACAGCCAGAATTTTAACTAAGATTCTGTAATTAGGAAGGAAGCTGGAAGACTGAAGCTGGAAGGAAATTTAGTTATAATAAAAAAATTTCCTCTTCCTGCATCCATCTTCCGCCCTTTAACAATTAAATTTTAAACAAGTGAAAACAACAGAAAATATATTAATAGTAGACCTCGAAGCAACATGTTGGGAAAACCGCCCGCCAAGAGGTCAGGAAAGCGAGATCATCGAGATTGGTGTATGCATCATGAATGCAAAAACCGGGAAGATCTCTAAAAATGAAGGGATTTTAATAAAGCCTCAACATTCAAAAGTAAGTCCGTTCTGTACGGAGCTTACCACTCTTACCCAAAATATGCTGGATCATGAAGGAATCATGCTGGATGACGCATTCGATATTCTGAGAGCAGAATATGATTCGAAAGAACTGACGTGGGCAAGTTATGGAAATTATGATCTGAACATGCTTCAGAACCAGGCAAGGAGATTCTACACCGATTATCCAATGAGTGATGACCATATCAATGTGAAGACATTATTCGGTGAAATTCATCCTACCATCAGAAAAAGTGTAGGAATGAACCGTGCTTTGGGTGAATTGGGAATGACTTTAGAAGGTACGCACCACAGAGGAGTTGATGATGCCAAAAACATTGCGAAAATTCTGCATTGGTGCCTGAAGAATTATTAAATGACAGGGAAGTAACTACAGCTCAGTTTAAAAATGAAGACTGTCTCAAATAATGAGGCAGTTTTTTATTTTGTAACTATATAAAATTTAGTGAATTACAGCCCTGTTTTTTACCATTTTAAAAAAAATTAACGTATCTGTATGATAAAATGATTTTATGGTAAGGTATTACAAATTTTAAAATTAAGACACCAAATGATGTGTAAATCTCAAAGCAGAGGGGTTTTATATCCTTTTTTAGTAATATATCTTTAAACAGAGAATTATTAATAAAGTGCTGGAAGTATGCTAACAGTTGTTTTATTAACTTAATATTTTGTTAAAAAATTCACTTTAATGGGATAATTTACTGTCTGTCAGTCATTTTTTTTTATTTTAGCTGACAAGAATGAACTTATGTTTATTGATGAGGTTTTTGAGGTAATATATTTAAACTGAGAAATAAAGAATAAAATTCCGGATACAATGAGATACCGACTGATTTTGTTAAGATTGACCTTCCTTAAAAAATGTTTTTTTTAATAAATGATTCAATTCTTATGGTGGTGTTTATCATCATGACATGATCAGAATTTTATAGAGAGCATCCTGTTTTTTCAGGCTCTGTTTTTACAGTAGAAAATATTGAAATTTTATTAAGAGCTGTATATCAGTTTAATATTGGGTAGAATACAGTGCTTCCAAATGTTGGGATAAATCTGGATTTACCTTCCCGGAAGAGGATATATTTATTCCTGTTTTCCGGACTGTTTAATAAATATGAAACACTCTGTGGTACGGCTTTTGAAGCCATATTTAACAAGGCAGTTTTGAATGATTTAAAAGAAATGAAGTTGGGAATAATAATTGGTAAAAAGTTAAGTTTTGAACAGAATCAAGTAAAGGGGTTTGCCCACGGTTTTTCAAAACTTACCAGTCTGATTAACAGTTGCAATATTGCTTTTGGAAAGCTGCTGATTCCCATTCTTTCAGCGGTTACGAAAACGGTTTTTAATGTCAAAAAGCTCCTCGCGCTTTATCATAAACTGTTACAACAAAATGGGTATGGACAGGAAATAGTTCTTATCAGACTGCCCGAAGAATGGAAAAAATGAATAACCTGAAAACAAATTTATACATCAAATTAAAGCACATGAAAGAAAGACTTTATGAGATCCTTAATGAGGAAAAAATACATGAGATTATCCCCTTTCTAAAAGAGCTTAGTATTGAAGAAAGGAAAACACTGATACCGTCTATAAAGAAAATGGACCGTGAAATCAGTAAAATTATAATGACTAAAAACTCCTACCATACGGCAGGATCTGTAAACCAACACTCCATTATAGATATCGCATCTTTTGTCTGCATGGACAAAAAGAACTTTGGTAAAAACTACTGGAGCCTTTTCCGTAATGCAGAACAAACCGAACAGATACTGGAATGGGGATGTCCGGAATGGTTTTCAGACTTTATCAATGAATCGGTAGAAGCTGAATTTACGGCATTCAATTATAAAGATATTTTAGGATGGACAGAGAAAGGCTATGTACAGCCCAAACCGGAACTGCTGGGACATCACCTAAGTAATTATCCGGCGGATCTTGACCATCATCCTGAAACCCTCAGTACTCATTTTTGGTATTTGTGTGAATATCCTTCCAAATCTTTGCCCTTCCGTAAAGAATGGTTTCCTATCGTACAAAAATTGATTAATGAGAAGAAAATTGAAAGAAAAAGATTCTTGAAAGAATGTCTTTTGGCTTCTAACAGAAACTTTAATAAAAATGTTACAGGCTGGTTTATGGACACATTTACCTCTTTAAAACCTACTGAAGAAGAACTGTCGGATCTGCAGGATGAATTACTCGCAGGGCTGGCTTCCTCACAGTCAAAAGCAGTGAATACGATTCTGTCACATTTGAAAAAAATAGTGGGAACTCCTGAGTTTAAAAATGAGGAATTTTCACATTATCTCCCTAACCTGTTGAGTTCAGAGGTGAAAACAGTAGTGGTTTCCAGTCTGGGGCTTACTGAAAGAATATTTCAGAGAAAGAAAATGGATCCTGATATGCTTGGAATGGCTTTAAGTACAGCATTTGTCAGTAAAGATGACGGGATACAGTCAAAAGCAGCAAAGATTATCCTTAAATATATTCCGGCTTCAGAAAATATGATTGAGGCGCTTTCTCATTATTCAGATAATATACTCACCAATGTGCGTCCTCTTTTGGCAAAATATATTGAAGAAAAACAGCCGGAACTTGAGGCGATAGCTTCAGAAAAACGACAGCTTGCAGCAGATGAAAATGCAGTACAGATCCTTCAGAATTTTGAAGATTTGATGTTCTATCTTCCTTTGGCAATGGATGATCCGTATAGCTATCATTGTGATATTGCTTTGACAGGGTTTATCAAATTTGCCGGAGATGTAGATGCTGAATCTGTAAAACTGATAGAACCTGTATTTTTGAAAGCCTGTAAAACCATTGCGAAATGGGAAGTCCCTTATCTCAATGTTTTGTTATGCAATGCAATTATCAATTATGGGCTGGCTTTAAAGGAAGAATATCCGGTTCAGCTAAAGAATCTGGAAAAAATATACCAGAAAACCCAGGAAGAAGAATCCACAAGAGAGTCTTATTCCAATTATCAGAAAAAATTGGGTCCAATAGAAGAAGTTGGGGCAGATTGTCCTGCAAGGCAGGCGTTTAAGGAAATTGCTATCTATGCGGTTGAAAAAATAACATCCGGAGATAAAATTCCTTTGCTATTTCCTATCACCCATGCTCCATGCTGGATTTCTCCCGTTACTTTGGTAGAGAGGCTGGAGCATTATCAGAATAGTAATACAGAGCCTCATCATCTGGATATTCAGCTGGCACTGCAGCGTTGTGCTTTAGATGATACTTCAAAAGCTATTGCGGAAGTTGAGAAAAGATTAAAAGGTGAATATAAAGAGTTGCTGCTTTTTTTCTTTGGTAAAAATGGCAATCCTGAAGGTAAGTTTATACACCCTTCATGGTGGATGACAGCTGGGATTACCCGTTCACCAGAGACTGTTTTTGAGGAATTCAAAAGTTTCGGATATGATAATATTCCTGCAGAATTCTTTTCAGGAGCTTACCAATGGAAAACAATTGATAATAAGAAAAACTCATACTATCCTGTGGAGCTGAATATTGTCATTCCAAAATATCATCTTGAAAAAAGAAAAGAACCTTTATTCATGGAATATTTTGTTGCTGAACAGAAAGAGCTTAATGAAATTCCTGCGCTCATGCTTTGCTTTCCCAATACCCCTGCAAACGCTCTGGCGAAGGTAATCAAGTACTGCCTTTTCTATTCCGGAATTGCAGAAGTGTATGAAAGAAGCCTTGTTTTGAATACTGCCAGTACACTGTATCAGATCAAAAAGCCATTGGATGAAATTGGCTATCTGTTTCTAGGCACTATTTTCCTGGACAGTGATAAAACCATCCGTGGAACAGCTGCTGAAATTTGGCTTGAACATGTTTCTTGCCAGATGATGGATAATGCATGGCTGGGAAGAGTGATTGGTTTACACGAGAAGCTGGAGTGGGCTCCGGTTAAGAGATTAACAGATCTTATGCAGCATCACATGCTGAATGTAAGTAAGAATCATAATATTGCCCTTGAGGAATTGATTTCCAATATTCTGCTTCAAATGGAAGAACCGGTTACCAATCTGAAAAGAATTCTTGAAATTTATCATGAAGTATTGGCTTTGAACCAGTCATCTGTCCATAAAGAAGTTATAGAAAAAATAAACAGCTGGAAAGAAAACTCGAGTCTGAAAAAAATCTGCAATCTTCTTCTGAAAAAATAGATTATGGAAGATACGCTTATTTATAACTATTCAGGAGTATCCTCTTTAGTCAGAAGAGCTGCTCTTGAAGAGTTGTTTCTCGCCAAATACAGTGAAATTCATAAAAATACAGATGCTCCCTGTTTTTTCTGGGGAAATGTGGGGCAGCCCTTTATTTTAGCTCGATGTCTTATCACGCTTTCCAATATTGTGAAATCCAGCTTTAACCTTTCTCCGTTTCAGATGGGACTTCTTAAAGATCCTATCGTGACAGCAGGAAATGAAAGATTAAGGTTTGAAGGTTTCTCACACTGTGCAGGAGTTTATGCAAGAGTAGATGTACTGCCTGATGGATTGGATGGTGAGTTTCTGGAAAACGGAACAACGAATGTGGATTTTAATCAGCCTATGATAACGGCTTTGGGAAGTATCCGTCCGAATGAAAAAATTATGCTTTCTGTAGGGCAAAAAGAAGTCGGTCTATATAAAGAGGAAAATAAAATAATAGAAAGAAAAGTGCCTTTGCCTACAAAATGGATTAAAGGACTGGGAACTGTTCAGGTCTATTTATCAGAATCTGAGGAACGTCATACTTTTAATAAAATCCAAACTCAACAACTGTTTCGCGGAATGCCGAAAGGGATAGTGAAGTCAGATTATTATTTGATAGTCAGAGGAAATAAACCCATTTTTTCTCCGGTAAAATCTGCAGATGCCGTTTGTATTGGAGGGCTTAACAGGCTTCGCCTTTTAGAACCTCTTCTTCCTTATATTGATTGTATGAAGGTTTTTTCCCATACCAATAGACAATCTACAACATGGCAGCTCTATATGGGGAATATCAGATTCAGTTTTTCTTTGTCGAGAGAAAGCTGGAGAGGTTTTTCAGGAGAAGGAGCTATTCTGGAAAGTCTGATTTCTGATGTTTCTGATGAATGGATTGATGTTCTGGATAAATATGCTTATGCCAATCAATCTTTCAACCCGGAGAAACTTGCTTTGGAAGAAAATATTAGTTTTATCAAGGCTGAAAATATTACCAGGCGGTTTGCTGCAATGGGATTACTCGGCTACGATCTTGATGAAAAAGAATTTTTCTACCGCAGGCTTCCTTTTAAGTTAAGCCGTATTATCGAGCTCAATCCCCGCATAAAAAACGCTGAAAAGCTTATAGAATCCGGAAAAGTAGAAATTTTAAATAATAGTAAAGAAAGAACAGAAGCCAGAGTAGAAGGAACCGGAGTGCATCATACGGTAATCATTGACGAAGAAAAAGAACGTTGTACCTGCGAATGGTTCAGTAAATATCAGGGTGAAAGAGGACCCTGTAAACATGTATTGGCAGTAAAAAAACTGGTAAATGTTTAAAAATTGCTGATGCTCATTTTATTATTTTGTCAACAATCGCACAGGCGCAAAAATTTAATTTTTTGAGACGAGCTTTACGGTAAGCTCATATTTTTATTGCGCCTCTGCGTTGTATTTACATTCAACGAATATACTTCTATCAGTTTTCGGCCTGTTTCATCCACTCTTCATAGCTCAGTACACCCAATTCCGGTTTGCTTTCACCTTCAAGAATAGAAATAAACTCAAGCTGGTTTCCATCAGGATCATTAAAATAAATGGCCAGTGCAGGCATCCATGCAAATACCATAGGTTCAATACTGCCGTTTTTCAAAAAATTGTAAGGTTTTAAATTCTTATTTTCAAGGAATTCTACTGAATAATTTAAAATATCTTCCTTACTGCTGGAAAAAGCAAAATGCCTGGTCTGAAGATTCTCCTTCTGTTCCCATAGTCCTAACATAAACTCTTTCCCTTCGCCAACCCATAAAAAAGCAATAGGTCTGGTTTCATCTCTGTGAGCCAGTGTTAATCCTAATACTTCTGTATAAAACTCTATAGCATTTTCCAGATTGCTCACCTGAACATGAGTCTCATATATTCCTTTAATCATAGCTTAATTTTAATAATAACAAAGCTAGAAAACCCTTTCCGGAAAACTCACTATAAACGATTTCTTAAATGGAAATGAATGATAGAAGGATTTTATAATTAGGAATTAGGAATTAGATTGTCATTAAATATCAATATCAGTTTTCAACTTTTATTCAATAGGGGTGGGCTTTAGCCCGCCTTATAAGAAAGCTCTATTCAAATGGCTTTAGCCGAAACTTAGAAATCTGGATAATCTGAAAGATCAGCAAGAGTTATTTAAGCACAAAATATCCAGCATACATTATCATTTAATTACATTTTAAAATAAAAAATCTAAGAAAATTTTTCTACGCAAATAGATTGCGCAATACTGTTTTTACTTTGCATCAGAAATCAGAGAGGAAGTATCAATCTCTCCAATGTTTAACAAAAAAACAGTAACCATGAAATTTAATTTTTTAAGAAAAGAAAATAAAGTAGTACAGAACTACGAAGGTGCAAAAGCTTATGCGATGACACCTGCAGAAGAATTGTATAGTGCTGTTGTTACAACAGGACTGTCCGATGCCAACTATGAAAAGGGAAATGAAAGATTAAAAAGAATACAGTCTCTGATCAAAAAAAACGACCCTGAGTTTGTTGCAAAACTTGCCGTGTATGCTAGAAAAGATATGTACTTAAGATCCATTCCTTTGGTTTTGACGACCGAATTGGCAAAGCAGACTTCCGGTACAGACCTTGTAAGCAAAACAGTAGATGGAGTGGTACAGAGAGCGGATGAAATTACAGAATTACTGGCGTATTACCAGCTTGCGAATAAAAGAACGGATACCAAAAAACTCAATAAACTCTCAAAGCAGATTCAGAAAGGTTTGGTAAAATCATTCAATAAATTTGATGAATATCAGTTTGCAAAATACAACAGAAAAGCAGAAGTAACCCTGAAAGATGCGCTCTTCCTGGTTCATCCGAAAGCTAAAGATGAAAATCAGCAGTCTGTTTTCAACAAAATTGCCAATAATACACTGAAAACCCCTTACACTTGGGAAGTAGAACTTTCCGTATTGGGTCAGAAGAAATTTGCAAACGATGCAGAAAGAAAAATGGCCTTCAAAAACAAGTGGGAAGAATTGATTTTCAGTAACAAATTAGGCTATATGGCAACCATGAGAAACCTGAGGAATATTCTGGAAGCCGGAGTATCACCTGATGCAATGAATAAAGTTTGCAGATATCTTTCCGATGAAAAAGCAGTATCCAACTCAAAGCAGCTTCCGTTCCGATTCCTGGCAGCCTATAGAGAATTAAAAACAATAGACTCTCCTTATTTGTCTTCAATATTGGAAGCCTTGGAAAATGCGGTGGTGGTAAGTGCTGAAAACATCAAAGGTTTTGGCTTTGACACTTCTGTAGTAATTGCCGCGGATGTGTCAGGCTCTATGCAGAAAGCGGTTTCCAGCAAAAGTAAAATATTGCTGTATGATATCGGTTTGCTGATGTCTATGATCTTGCAGTCACAGTGTAAAAACGTGGTGACAGGTATCTTTGGTGACCGCTGGTTAAGAGTTCCAATGCCGAAAAACGGTATCTTAAGGAATGTAGATGCATTCTACAAGAGAGAAGGTGAAGTAGGATATTCTACCAATGGTTATCTGGTCATCGAAGATCTAATCAAAAGAAAAGAACAGGTGGATAAAGTAATGCTTTTCACCGATACCCAGCTGTGGGATAGCACTGGAAACAGAAATTCTTTCGAAGACCTTTGGAACAGATATAAAACCATCGCTCCTCATGCAAAACTGTATATTTTTGACCTGGCAGGTTATGGTCAGCCGCCACTTGATGTCAGAAAAAATGATGTATACCTTATTGCAGGTTGGTCCGACAAAATTTTCGATGTACTGAATGCTTTGGAAGACAAAAAATCTGCTGTAAAAATGATTCAAAAAGTAGTGCTGTAACAGGCACTGCTTTTACATAAAAACAGATAACCACGAAAACAATCAATATATTTAGGAGCTTAATCCCGCTTTCCACTGTATCTTTTTCGCCAAAGCTTTTTGCAAGCCATTAAGAAAAAGGATGCCGTTGCAATCGGGGCTAGGAATGATAATTATAAGTTATGAATTATCAATTATGAATTCTTCTTTATAATGGAATAATAGCTCTTTGTAAAACCTAACAGAATGTATGTGAAAAAGAATATTAAAAAGTCGAAATCTCCTGTGATGACAAATATGGGAATATGACATAGGAAACGGAGGCGTTAAGAAAATAAACTATGCGAACGTTAAGAAAATTCTAATGTTTGAAGCGCGACACAGAAATTGAAACGAAGAACTCATATTACATTCGCGCAAGTTTTAGAATTTTTAGAGAGCGTAGCTTATTTTTAGCCGGAGTTTCCAAGTCTTGAATTTTTGGTTCTTTTGCTTCAAGGCAAAACGAACAGAATCAAAAACTCTTATACATGGTTACTTGGTTTAATTTAAAATAATTCTATGGGTAATTTAATGTTCAGAATTGAACAGGACCTTAAAGCAGGCAGAAAGAAAAAAGCATGTGACAGGCTAAGAAATATGATCAATCAGTTTCCCAATGATATTTCCCTGAGAAAAAAATTAGGACAGATTTATTTTGAAGCAGGATTTCTGGATGAAGCAGGTGAATTTTGGATTCTATGTACTCCAGAGAATAATGAAATGAAAAATGCTGTGGAGATTTACAGAAAATCATTGAGTAATTCAGGAAGCGCAATTCTAAAAGATATTGTTTTCAGAGGAGACAAAGAATGTCTTGATGAGTATGCCATGAAAGTAATAGCTGAACTTGAGCAAGATAGTTTCAAAGCCACAAAGCATATTCCTGTTTTTAAAGCTAAAATAAGAGAAAAGGGAAAATATCCAGAAAGTCAAACAGGTTTTCTAAGTACACTTGGAACTTTTTTATTCATTGGATCAATTATTTTGATTCCTATTCTCGGAATATATAAACTGTTTGAATTGATAAAATCATTATTCTTTCAATAAAAAAATAAACTACGTAAAAAGATTGCGTACATGTAATATAGTTTTGCAGTGTTAATACTATCGGTGCCGTTAGAAAGACCTACTTCGATTCCAAAAGCAGACAGAGTCTTTCACATGATTGCCCGTTAGCTAACCAATGCCGTCGATAAGAGTTTCATCGTCAACTTCCAATTGAATATCATTTACTCTTATTATTAATTTGCTTGGTTTTTTAATAAAAAAATAAGTGCGTAAAAAGAATGCGCACTAGCGATATAAATTTGCAAAAGATAAAACGAATAATTATGATTCATCATAAACCAAATCTAAAAGGAACACTGTATTGAGGTTAATACTCAATACTTATGAAAAAAATTAAAAAAGTAAGAAAGAAATTCGGATTCAATGAATATGGATTGACTGACTTTCCGAAGAAAATTTCCGGGGTACAGATTTCAAGAATCTTGTACGGGAATGAAATGGGTTGTTCGTACTGTTTTCCACACGGTTATGAAGTGGTGAATGCAAAGTACACAAAATTCCAGAGAAACTGGAAGAAGTATAGAAGAACTCAATGGAAAAATTAAAATCAGGTGTCGTTTTGGAATCATACTTCGAGTTAATCCTTCAGATGCAGGTTCAATTCCTGCCATTCCTGTTGTAAACGGAATGTAGCTCAAATGATAGAGCAGAGGGAAAGGAAAAGGTTCCGCCACTTTTATCCTGATCATATAAAAGAGGGTCGCAAGGAAGGCTTACTAAAAACTAATAAATGAAAAACAAAATAATCAGGTGTCGTCTTAGAATCATACTTCGAGATTGAGTAAACATTGGGTCGCAGGTTCGAATCCTGCCTTTTCCCCCGTAAAGGAGAGGTAGCTCAGCAGGTAGAGCAAATGCACGGAAGATTCTGAAAAAAATTACCTTGATTGATATAAAAGAGTGCCGTAGAAAAGGCCTACTTCGGTTTAATTTGGTTCGACTCCAGAAGGTCATGAAAGTGATCTTGTACAAGTCTTTTCGAATCTTGCCTCTTTTTATTTTAAAAATAAACAAGTGCCGTAGAAAAATGTTACTTCGCTCATCACGACGGGGTCACGGGTTCGAATCCCGTCTCTTCCACAACAAAAAACACAGTCTATAATAGGAAGAGTAGCTCAGTTGGTTAGAGCACGACTACATTATTCGCGTATTGCCTTGTTTTCATAATATAAGGAGCCGGAAGTGGGACGTTGAAAGATTTCTTTGTATCATAATTTTCTATAAAGTCAGAGTAATTTTCAGACTTTACGATCTTTCTTCTTTCCACTTCCAGCTTCTTTATAACTATTGTAAAGTGTCGTTAGGAAAAAATTCATCGTAACACAATCATGGGAGGAATAACGAAGCCGGTCACTCCGGCAAGGTTATCCGGTTCGACTCCGGCATACGTACAGCCCGGTTTTTTCCTTATTATTACCTTTAAAAAATGCCGGTAGATTACTTACCGGCATTTTTCATTGTATCTTCAAGCTCTTCTTCAAACATCCCTTTCCATTTCGAAAGCGTAGTCCTGCTTATTTTATATTTTCTGGACATATAGCTTGTGGAATGACCGTGTTTTTTCTGATACTGCAGCAATTTTAGCATCGTCTGCCGGTCATACGTTTTGAGCTTTTGGTTTTCTCTGGACTGTTTGAACAGTTTCTCGTTGAACTTAAGTACATCCTCACTGGTATGAAGCTTTTCAAGAAGCTCTTTGACCTTTGGATCCTTTAGCTTTTCAGGATATTCCATTCTGAGCATATCCATATATATTTTCTTGTAATTCGGGCGCATGTCTTATCTGTTTATCCGTTTGCATTGTCACCCTTCTGAAGCCATCTGTGGAGGGTGCTTTTCGGAATGGAATATTCTTTAATGACTTCGCTTTGGGTCATCTCACCGGAAAGAATCCTTTTCATGATAAAGTCTTTGATTTCCTGGGTGTAAATGTTTTTTCTGAAGTAAGGCGTTTTTTCAGATTTCTGTTGGTTCTTGTTGATGGCAGACGGTGGAGCATATAAAATCAAATGTGAGCTGTAGAGTCTGAAAAAATCGTATTCCAATAATTTGCTCCATCTTAAAAGAAGATCTGTATCCATTGATCTGCTGTCATACATCATTTCGACAGCCTCTTCATCTTTACTCAAAAATTTGCATATCCTCTCTGCTGTTATTTCATTTTCATCAACCCTCTCCTTAATAAATTTCCCAATATGGATTTCTTTATATAACATTTTTACTGAATATTGTTCTTTTGTTTAAACTTATATATAAAAAAACGAAAACAGGCGATATATTATTTTGAATAACAGGAAACAATTCACAAGAAATTGAAATTGATAAAAGATAGAACGTATGATTTAAGAATACTAAAATAGGCTTCATAAGACAATTCATCTTAGAAAACAGATTTATATACATACCAAACATCTTAAAAAACAGGCGGGTAGGGATCACCTTAATCTACTTGGATATATTCTTTATTTTCAATGGGTTTCTTCTTCTTCTCTTCCAAACTTCTTTTCCTGCCATTTGTGTGAAATAATATATAACCTATTAAGGTTTTACATAATTCTATGAGTAAAAGCTATAGATAAATTGATATACAGCTTTTTACACAATGAATTTTTAATTAGTACCAAATAATTGCTTATTCGCTTTCAAATGTAAACAAAAATAAGACGTAAAAATAGTTGAAAATGTAAAAATCATACTTTATATATTTATTTTAATTAAAATTAACATATTATAAGAACCAATGTGTGAATTATTCAAGATGATAGATAGGGCAGTGAAAAAATCATAAAAAGAAAAAATTGTATACCATCGGGACAGTCCATACCTTTGCCTATCAATGAAAAATACTATAAGCTTATTCGATTTTTCAAAAAAAATCAATTATAAAAATGAACTGCTGGCTGGCTTTACTGTGGCTATGACGATGATTCCGGAATCTCTATCATTTGCGATTCTTGCTGGTTTGTCTCCACTTACAGGGTTGTATGCGGCCTTCATGATGGGACTTGTAACTGCAGTCTTGGGAGGACGCCCGGGAATGGTTTCCGGAGGAGCAGGAGCAACGATCGTTGTATTAATCGCCCTGATACAATCTCATGGAGTAGAATATCTTTTTGCCACTGTAGCCCTTGCCGGAATCCTTCAGATGATGGTAGGAATCTTTAAACTCGGGAAATTTGTGAGACTGATTCCGCAGCCTGTTATGTATGGATTCCTGAACGGATTGGCCATTATTATTTTCATGGCTCAGGTAGAACAGTTCAAAATTACTGACAGCAGTGGAGCGGTAAGCTGGCTGCAGGGAATGCCTTTGTACATCATGGCGGGTTTAACTGCCCTCACGATTGCCGTGGTCTACTTTTTTCCAAAAATAACGAAAGCAGTTCCTGCCTCTCTGGTGGCTATTATCATCGTATTTGCTGTAGTCCTTGGGTTTAATATTCCAACAAAAACAGTAGCAGACATTGCCCATATCAGTGGAAATCTTCCCAGTTTTCACATTCCCCAGATTCCTTTCTCCCTGGAAACTTTACAGATTATTTTTCCCTATGCTTTAATCATGGCCGGAGTAGGACTTATTGAATCCCTTCTGACATTATCCATGGTGGATGAAATTACCAATACCAAAGGAAGCGCCAATAAAGAATCCGTAGCTCAGGGATTGGCAAATATTACCAATGGTTTCTTTGGCGGAATGGGTGGATGTGCGATGGTAGCACAGACTTTGGTGAATCTTAATGCAGGTTCCAGAGCGAGATTGTCAGGAATAATAGCATCGCTTTTTATTTTAATAATCATTCTTTGTGGAGCACCTGTCATTGAAAAAATTCCCATGGCTGCTCTGGTAGGAGTTATGATGATGGTAGCAATCAGTACTTTCCAGTGGGTATCCATCAGGATTGTGAATAAAATGCCGAAGTCTGATATTTTTGTAGGAGTTACCGTAGCGTTGATTACGGTGATTCTGCATAACCTGGCTTTAGCGGTTTTAGTAGGAGTTATCATTTCAGCATTGGTTTTTGCCTGGGATAATGCTAAAAGAATTAGGGCGAGAAAATATATTGATGAAAATGGAATAAAGTATTACGAAATATACGGACCTCTATTTTTTGGTTCTGTGACAGCATTTACAGATAAATTTGATCCGGTGAACGATCCGGAGCAGGTAGTTGTTGATTTTAAAGAAAGCCGTATTGTAGATATGAGTGCAATAGATGCTCTGGACAAGCTATCCAAACGCTATAAACAGGAAAATAAAACAGTACATCTGCGGCATCTCAGTGAAGACTGCCGGAAAATCCTTAAAAATGCAGAAGCTGTAGTAGAAGTGAGCATTCAGGAAGATCCAACTTATAAGGTGATGCCGGAAAAGTAGGGGAGAAGTCAATAGTGAATTTTGCTTCGCAAGTGAATAGTGAATTTTTGCAGTAGAGAAAAAATTGACAAGCGTCAGCGGATTGACGATTGACTTTTCACAACAAAATTACCCAACAAACCAAACAAGGACTGTAAGAAAAATCTACAGTCCTTGCTTGTTTAGGTAATTAATGTATTCGCAATAAAATCAGGCACTAAAGCATAGCGCGACAATTTCATGCTGATGGAAGCTCTTCCGCTTGTCAGCGTTCTCAGATCAGAAATATATCCGAAAGTTGAAGCTAACGGAACTTCCGCTGCAAAAATCTTTCTTCCTGATTTTTCATCAATAGAAGTAATTATTCCTCTTCTTCTGTTGATATCCGCTGTGACAGCTCCCGTATATTCCTCAATACTTTGGATCTCAACCTGCATGATAGGTTCCAAAAATTTAGGACTGCATCCTTTTGCAGCTGCTTTGAAACCTTCTCTCGCTGCAATTTCAAAATCAAATGCTGCAGAATCCTGAGCGTGGAAAGAACCGTCCAGAAGAGTGATCTTCATATTTTCAAGAGGATATCCCTTCAATGGCCCGTGTTCCATGGCTTCTCTGAATCCTTTTTCAACAGAAGGAATAAATTCAGTAGGGATAACTCCTCCTTTGATCATGTTGATGAATTCCAATCCATATTCATGATCATCCCTTGGTCCTATTTCAAAAGTGATATCAGCAAACTGACCGCTTCCTCCGTTTTGTTTGGAAAGCTTTTCCCTGTAAATTCTGGTTTCCGTTAAGACCTCACGGTAAGAAACTTTTGGTTTTCCCTGATTAATTTTAATACCATGGTTCAGACGGATTTTCTCCAAAGTAACCTCAAGATGAAGTTCTCCCAATCCACTTAATAAAGTTTCTCCGGTCTGCGGATCTCTTTCAACCACCAAAGAAGGATCTTCTTCCTGAATTTTTGCCAGCACCAAACCAAAGGACTTCTCATCACCATTGGTTTTCGGTTCAATAGCGACTCTAATAACGGGAGTTGGAATCGTAATCGCTTCCAGTAATATCGGTTGGTCTGTAGAAGATAAAGAATCTCCGGTCTTGGCATCCTTTATTCCTGTTAGAGCAACAATATCTCCTGCTTTAGCTTCTTCCATGGATAATGTTTTATCGGACTGCATTTGTAAAATTCTGGAAATCCTGAAACTTTCACCCGTTCTTACATTCAGTAAGGTATCTCCGGATTGTATCGCTCCGGAATATACACGAAGCATAGCCAGTCTTCCCATATGTTTATCAATCACCACTTTGAAAACAAGTCCTGAAAAAGCAGCAGCTTCATTTCTTTCCAATGTTACCGTTTCTTCCGTATAAGGATCCGTTCCCTGTAGGTCAGCAAGCTGATCAGGAGCCGGAAGATAAGTTACGACAGCATCAAGAAGAGGCTGGATCCCTTTGTTTTTAAAGGCAGAACCACAGAGAACAGGTACAGCTGATCCGGATCTGCAGACTCTTTGTATAGCTCCTGATATCATTTCAACGGTGATACTTTGTTCATCATCCATAAAGATCTCGAAAAAAGTCTCATCATATTCTGCCAAAGTTTCCAGTAATATCGTTCTGTATTCCTCTGCTTCAGCAATAGAATGATCTGAGATTTCTTTTTCCACGATGGTTTCTCCGTTTTCATCTGTCCAGTTTAATGCTTTCATTTTGACCAAATCAATGACCCCTTCAAAATGTACTTCAGCTCCAATCGGAATCTGAAGAGCAAGAGGAACGGCATTCAGTTTAGTTCTTATCTCATGAAGAACAGCGAAGAAATCGGCTCCAATTCTGTCCATTTTATTGATGAAGCAAATTTTGGATGTTCCGTGTTTTTCAGCCTGGAACCAAACATTCTCAGTCTGTGGCTGTACTCCTGAAGAAGCACAGAAAACAGCAACAACGCTATCCAGAACTCTTAGAGAACGTTCCACTTCCACGGCAAAATCAATGTGTCCAGGAGTATCAATAATGTTGATATTATACACATTATTATCTTTTTTCCATTGAGTAGAAATGGCAGCAGAAGAAATTGTAATCCCTCTGCTTCTTTCCTGAATATCCTTATCCATGGTGGTATTTCCATCATCTACATTACCAATTTTATGAATGAGTCCTGTGTAATAAAGAATTCGTTCCGATAAAGTTGTTTTTCCTGCATCTACATGTGCTATGATCCCTATATTTCGTGTGTTGTATTTCATTTTGTTGTATTTAAATTGTTGATTTTTAGATCTGTGTTGAGAAAAGATTCTGGAAAAAATGAACACAAAATACACTCCGGACTTATGAAGCCGGCAAAACATTTTTGTATTTTGTATCAAAGGGAAATTTTCAGAGATCTTAACAAAAAACAGAAGTTCTTTGAATTGTTAAAGTCTGAAAATAGGGCAGCAAAAAAGACCTATCCGAATAGACAGGTCTTCAATATATTTTTGGGTATAAAAGATCTATAGAACTATTCAGATAAATATTCAGTGCTGCCAAAGAACACAGCTCTGACAGGATTACTTAAGTTTATAATATTTATCATTTTTGTTGACATTGTTGATTGTTAATCGGTTGCGAAATTATAATTTTTTTTTGATTTTCAAAGAATTTTTAAAAATATTTTTTTGTGGATTGATAGTAAACACTTCGTCAATCAACTTCTGTGAACCTGTCAAAATCATGGGATTTCATAAAAATATCTTAAAACAGATATGTAACGTAATGCTTTTATGATAAATATTTTATCTTTGGGAAGAATAGTATTGTAAACACTTTTTGATTATTAAAAAATTTTAAATCTTTTTCAAGAAGCTAAATAAAAACTTTTAACTTAAAACCTATTGAAAACAGATATCGACATCCACAACCACTGTCATTTTTCCTTTGACCTGTGGCTCACTTTAATCAAATCTCATCCTGAATTTAAGGCAAAAAGAGTTGAGCTGTTCTCCTCATTTTTCAACGTAGAAAAACCGATAGAGGAAGTTGCGAAAACCGTAAAATATTATGATGATCTTTGTAATACCATCAATGAAGTTGCTGGAGGGAATATAGATACTTTTGAAATCTATCTGATGATTCTTGGTGCTCTGGATGTAGATGTAAAACGATTGAATAAGGAAAAACTTAATGCGTTTTACAGTAAAAGCGAAGATTTATTTCTGGAATATAAGCCGGTTGTAATTTTTGAAAATATCCACGATTTTTTTGAGGATATCAAAAATCAAGGAAAGACAATTAATATTCTGAGTAATACAGGCTTTATCAAAGGAAAAACAATGAGGAAATTTCTGATCCATGAAAATCTGGATCAGTACATAGATTTTCATATCTATTCTGATGAAATCAACTGTTCCAAACCGAATCCGCTTATTTTCCAGGAAGTGAAGAATAAGATTAAAGATCAGGATTTGCCGCTGCATCAGATCCTGCATATCGGAGACAATCCGGTGGCAGACTATCAGGGAGCAAAAGACTTCGGTTTCAGTGCACATTTACTTAAACACTAAAAATAAACATGAATAAAAGATACAGCTTACACCACATTCATTCGGCGGATGAGTTCACTTTCTCCCCTGCGGAATACAGCTATTTCAAATATGGCGATAAGTCGTATGCTGAAAAATTTGCCAAAGAATTATTCGATGGATTTATTTCTGAAAATGAGGAACTTTTAAATACCGATAAAGAGATTGTTGTGCTGCCAAGCCCTTATATGGCTATTCCTACGGCATCCAACTTTTTATGCTTTTACTTTAAAAAACACCTGGATTTTTATCTGTTTCAGAAAGGAAAGAAGTCAAGTATTTTATCTAAGATCAATCGTAATCATACGTATATCACAGATTACGGCAATCTTAATTTTGAAGATCGTAAAAATCTGATCGCAAATGATACTTATTACATCGATAAAGATTTTTTGAGAGGAAAACTTTGTATTTTTATAGACGATATAAAAATCACTGGAAGTCATGAATATACGGTCAACAGAATTTTGAATGAATATGATGTGGAGGCGGACTTTATGTTCATGTATTATGCTGAACTGATGAATTTTGACCTTGATCCTAAAATTGAAAACTTTTTCAATTACTATGCAGTAAAAAATGTGAACCATGTTGCAGAAGTGATGAATAAAGAAAGTTTTCAGTTCAATACAAGGATTGTAAAATATATTTTAGGACTGGAATCAAGTAATTTTGATTATCTTACGTCTAAAGTAAAAAGAGAACAGATGGACCTGCTTTTGGAGCTGGCGATCAGTAACAATTATCATTTAATAAAAGAATACGAAAATAACATCAATACTTTAACACAAACGGAATTATATTATGGCTATTAACTTACAAAAAGGACAAAGAGAAAATATTAACGCACCTAAATTCACTGTAGGTTTAGGATGGGATATCAATAATACTTCTACAGGAACAGGGTTTGACCTTGATGCTTCTTTATTTTTGCTTGGGGACGACAAAAAATTAGTTTCAGATAATCACTTTATTTTCTATAACAACCTTGAGTCTCCGGACAAATCTGTAATCCATACAGGAGATAACCTTACAGGAGAAGGAGCAGGTGACGATGAGCAGATCAAAATTGATCTTACAAAAATTGATGATGCGATTAAAGAAATTACAGTAGTAGTAACTATTCACGAAGCAGATTCAAGAAAACAAAACTTTGGACAGGTAAGAAATTCTTTCATCAGAATTTTCAATACAGATACGAATGAAGAGATCTTAAAGTATGAATTAGATGAAGATTTCTCAATCGAAACGGCTGTAGAATTCGGAAGAATCTACAACAGAAACGGAGAATGGAAATTTGAGGCTGTAGGTGCAGGACAGAGAGACGGCCTTGAGAAGTTTGTATCAATTTATCAGAAGTAATCATGGACAATCAGGAAAATCAACCCATAGATCCGCTGGGATCAATAGAACCTCTTAAAACCTTTGAACCCACTCCAATGGTTCCGCCAACACCGGCTCAGCCTGTTCAAAATGCAGCGCCGGCAGTGCTTGTGGATAGAGAAGGGAATGTAAATCTGACTCAGCTGCAGTCAGAAGAACGTGAGAAATATGAAGTTCTTGCAAACTCTATTGACGAAGCCAATCCCGGTTCTATCGTGAATTTCGGGGCAGAGCTTCAGAAAACATTAACCAACCAGAGTGACAGCTTCTTAGGAAATGTAAGAAGATCCAACTCAGGAGAAGTAGGAGGGCTTATCAATGATCTTTTGGTGGAGCTTAACTATGTAGATGTAGAAGAACTTAACGGAAATAAAGTAAAAAGTTTCCTGAGCAAATTACCCTTCATGAAAAAGGTAATGACTCAGGTAGAAAACCTGTTTGCTAAATACGATAAGATCATCAACAATATCGAACAGATTTCTTATAAAGTAAATGCAGGAATCATTACTTCTACAAAAGATAATGCTGTCCTTCAGACCATCTTTGAAAGCAATGTGAATTCTATTAAGCAGATTGAAGGTCTTGTGATTGCAGGAAATATAAGAATGGAAAGAGCTGCTGCAGAACTTGCACAGATGGAAACGAATCCTCAGAATTTTCAGGATTATCAGATTGCTGATAAGAGAGATTTCATTGCAAGATTAGACAGAAGAATGGCCGATCTTAAAGTGGTGCGTGTGATCATGATGCAGTCGCTTCCACAGATCAGACTGGTACAGAATAACAACGTTTCTATTGCTGAAAAAGCACAGACTATTCTTACCACTACACTTCCTGTTTGGAAAAACCAGCTTTCACTGGCTGTAGCAATGTACAGACAACAGCAGAATATTGAGATCCAGCAGAAAGTATCTTCTACTACAGAAGAAATCTTAAGAAAGAATGCAGAGCGTCTTGGCCAGAATTCAGTGAATGTTGCCAGAGCAAACGAACAAACTATTGTATCTGTAGAAACATTGAAAGAAACAACGTCAATGCTTATCAATACACTGAATGAAGTGAAACAAATCCAGAAACAGGGAGCAGATAACAGAAGAAAACTGGATCAGGATCTTCAGACATTGGAGCATGAACTTAAAGCGAATGTCAGAGGTTAATTTATAGAATACTAAGGTGGGGGATGATGCAGCAACCATATTGTCGCAAAGCAAAAGAAGATTAACAAAGCTTAAGCTTCTCGCTAATTTTTTTGAACATATTGATATCATATCAATTTATATCAAAACAGATATTATCCACAATCTGTTCCAGGAAAATACGGCTTTGGATTACAATAAACTGGAACTTTTCCACCTGCAGTATACGGACAGCCTCATAGAACTTCTGACTAAAATTAAAAAGCAGAAGGAAAATGATATGCTGGCGGTCATCAATGAAATTAACATCAACAGTAAATATATTTCAGGTTTTGAAGAAAGACAGGTAGACAGTTTTCAGACCGACAGGAAAATGTACAGCGGTGTATTTTCCCAACATCTGAAAACGTTGTATAAAGATCTTACGGAAGATAGTTTTACAGCCAATTGGGATAATGTATTATACTTTCATAAAAAATATGCTCAGGAATTTTACAGAACGGAAGCAGATGAAACACTGTTGAAATCCGATTCATTTCCCGCATATCAGTATAAAGATTACTCTATTGAAAGAAAACTGTTAGGAAGGCTTAATATACAAGGGTTTAAAGTCCGTTTTGTATGTGGTTACCTCATTGGAACCCATGATTATGAACTTTTCAAAATCTTTCAGTCTGATGATCATTTTATTTTCAGTGTTGACGAAAAGAAATTGTATCTTTTTGACAAAGAACTGGACAAGCTGGATATTTCTGAAAATCAATCGAATCAGAGTTCCATTATTGATCAGCTGAAAAGTAAAAATGAACTGCTGGAACACAGTATGAACGAAAGAAAACGTACGTTGCCGGCAGAAGTGGAAGGGGTTTTGAAAGACTATATCAAAAACCTGGAAAATATGGATATTATGAGCAAAATATTTGATTTTGACGAAGAAACAAATATTCTGCGGGCAATGCTTAATTTGAATTTGAACAATAACTAAGACGAAATTTGAAAGCAAAGAAGATTCACTTTTTTGCAAAATGTAAATAATAACTAAACATAAAAAGATGGCTATCAACTTACAAAAAGGTCAGAGAATTAACCTTAAAAAAGAAAATGGTGCTGAACTTTCCCAGGCTTGTGTAGGAATCAACTGGGGAGCAATTGAAAAGAAAGGATTTTTTGGAACTAAAAAAGAAGCAGTAGACTTAGATGGAAGCTGTATTTTATATGATTCAAACAAAAACGTTACTGAAGTAATCTATTTTGGAAATCTTAAATCCAGAAATGGATCTGTAAAACACAGTGGAGACGACCTTACTGGTGACGTAGATGGAGATGACGGATTGGATAACGAAGTAATCACAGTAGACTTCAGCCAGCTGGAGCCCAATGTAGAACATGTGGCAATGGTTTTGAACAGCTACAGAGGTCAGGATTTCGGAACTATTCCTTTTGCTTCTATCCGTATCTATGAAGGAACGCCTACCAATGTGAGAGAAGTTTTTGCAAAATATGATATTGCAAATGATGCTTCTTTCAACGGGCATGTTGCTATGGTAATGGGGGTTTTCTATAAGAGAAACGGAGAATGGAAATTCAACGCTATAGGAGATCCTACAGCAGATAAAAAACTGGAGCAGACGATCCAGACGGTGCAGATGAATTATCTATAATCAATTGTAAATCAAAAGATAAATAAAATAGCAATATTTGTACTCTGTACATCTATTGCTTTTATCATATAATAACATAACTCAAGTGGAACATCAAAGTATTTTAGAACTGCACCCAGGTCTGGTGTGGGGATTTGCAGTAACAGTCGTTATCATGCTGCTCCTGGACTTAGGGGTATTTAATAAAAAAAGTCACGAAGTATCTTCCAAAGAAGCTACCATATGGTCTATCGTATGGATCTCGCTTTCAATGGTATTTTCAGGAGTGGTGTATTGGGTATTCAATACCGATGGAAGCCCGGAAAGCCATGCTTTGGCAATAGAAAAATTCACACAATATCAGGCTGCCTATTGGATTGAAAAAGCCTTGTCTGTGGATAATTTATTTGTATTTATCCTTGTTTTCGGGTTCTTTAAAGTTCCGAAATACCTTCATCACAAAGTTCTTTTCTGGGGAATCATTGGAGCTTTGATCTTCAGAGCTATTTTCATCTTTGCTGGAGTTGGATTGATCAATCTGACTTATCTTCCTGAGATGAACATCTTCGGTGAAGCCGTAAAAATCAACGTTGTAATGACATTATTCGGATTGTTCCTGGTTTATGCGGGAATCAAATCATGGGGTGATGGCGGCGATGATGACGATGAAGACTATAGCAACACAGCAGGAGCAAGACTGATCAAGAGTTTCTGGAAAGTTTCCGATAACTATGATGGAGATAAATTCTTTACCATTCAGAACGGAATCAAAATGGCAACTCCTCTTTTAGTGGTAGTAGGTGTTATTGAATTTACTGACGTTCTTTTTGCGGTAGACTCTATTCCGGCTATTTTTGCAATTTCAAATGATCCATTCATCCTTTATACATCGAATATCTTTGCTATTTTAGGATTAAGATCATTATATTTCCTGTTAGCAAACTTTATCCACATGTTCAGCAAACTTCCATATGGATTGGCCATTATCCTTTCCTTCATTGGAGTTAAAATGCTTATTGCACCATGGATTCACATTCCATCTCCGGTTTCGTTGGGAATTGTAGGAGGAGTATTAGTGATCTCTGTTCTCTTATCGATCATCTTCCCTGAAAAAGAAGAAGAGAAGAAAGAAGAATTAGAAGAAAAATAATTCTATTTAAAAATATATAGAAAGCCTCCTGAATTGAATTCCGGAGGCTTTTTTTGTTTTGCAATTTTTTTGTTAGAAGAACGCAAAGGCGCAAAGAAGATAAAAATTATGCTGCTTTTTAAGACGCAAGAAAATCAAAGATTTTCAGCAAGGATAATTACTTATATTAATTATTTGCATTATTCAAAGCCATATTATTAGCGGTATTCAATTTTATCGAAGATGAAATCCTTGCGCCTTTAATATGTGATATTTATAAAAATTTAGCGCCTTTGCGTTTTCCAATCTTACTCCCAATAAAAATATTTTAAAAATAAAAACAGACAGACTGGTCTGTATGTTGTTTTTTTTCATACATTTGTTCCAGAAAAGAAAAGCAATATGAAATCTCCAAGAGAAAGAATTATAGAAACCACATTTCAATTGTTTGCAAGACAAGGCTATAATTCTACAGGAATCAATCAGATTATTTCCGAAGCAGAAGTTGCCAAGGCAAGTTTCTATCAGTATTTTAAATCCAAAGAAGACCTATGTGTGGAATTTCTGAATGTGAGACATGACTATTGGTTCAATGAACTCAATAGTTTTTTGGCAAAAGAAAAAGATGCAAAATCCAAAACCATCAAAGCTTTCGATTTTTTAGTTTATATGAATGAAAAGGAAAGCTTCCGGGGATGCAGCTTCCTGAATATTCTGTCAGAAATCCCAATGGATAATAGTAAAATCCTAAGTGTTATTCAATCCCATAAAGCAGACCTGAGAAATTTCTTTTTAGAATTATTGAATGATGATGAGCTTTCAGATCATATTTATATGCTTTTTGAGAGCAGTATCATAGAAAGCCAGCTTTTTAAATCAAATGAATTAATTGTAAAATCAAAAAAAATAGTCACCAATTTAATACAATAAATCATGGAACAGAAACATCCGCTTCCGCCTTTCACCCTTGAAACGGCACTGGAAAAAATTCAATTGGCAGAAGATGCCTGGAACAGTCAGGATCCTGAAAAGGTTTCCAAAGCCTATACCATCAACAGTGAATGGAGGAACAGAGACACCTTCGTGAATGGAAGAGAAGATATTGTAGCATTTCTCCAGAAAAAATGGGAAAGAGAGTTTAATTATAAGCTTAAGAAAGAATATTGGGCTCACACAGAAAATCGTATTGCTGTTCGTTTTGAGTATGAATATCAAACCAAAGATGGAAACTGGTTCAGGGCATATGGAAATGAAAACTGGGAGTTTGATGAAAACGGTCTGATGGCAAAAAGATATGCAAGCATCAATGACCTTGCTATCAAAGAAGAAGACCGAAAGTTGAGATAAAATAGAGCAGGCTGTCTTAAAAGTGTCATTCTTCCTTCGTCAGAAATCAAAGATTCAACGTAGTCAATGACATAGACCAAATTATTTGACTTTTGAGACAACCTCTTTTATTTGAGAACAAAACCTTTACATCTGCATGTAAATTCATCACTCATGATTTATAATTCATCATTACTTTAACTGTTTTTCCCATGCAGCAGTTTGTTGATCTTCCTCCTCGTCTGCACGGAAACTTTATAAGCTTCATCGCGGAGTTTCTGTATTTTTCCTACAGGCTGGAAGAATATTTTACTTTCAAAAGGATTGAATGAAAGTAGCTCAGTCGTACAATTATGTGAATCCAACAATGAATTTTTATTGATTCTGACTTCGCCGATTTTGATAAAGGGAGAGTTTTTCCATTCAACATTCAGCCTGTTGATGGGTTGGTCTTTTAAATCATTGCAAATCTGTATCAAAACATCTGCTGCAAAATCATTCGTTTGCAGATAATTTTTTAAAGAATCCTTGACCTTCTGCTTTCTTCCAAAATTTTTATCCACAGATTGAGGACATAGCTTTATTTTGATAATCTGGTCTCCCAAACGGTAGGCACCTACAGAATAATAATCAAAGGACAGAATAAAATCATTTCTCTTCCCGATAAGTTTTATCATATTGCGGAGCATATCCCCAGTGAATAAAGAAGGAATCATTTTAACCATCTGAATACACAAAGGGAATACTTTTCTCCATTGCTTCATATAAAGCTGGTTAATTGCTGTAAACAACTTCAAAAATGTAGAAACAGAATTAATAGGGAACAAAGGAAAATTGACCAATGGATAATTGGCAAGCAATCCACCGTTCTCATCCTTGATCTGTACAGCAAACCCATAAGCCGGAATATCTTTCTTTGAGTTTTTGATTTTCAGCTGAGCATTAGAGAAACGTATGGTAAGGTCAAACTTTTCCTTATCGAAAAAATATTGCAGCGATTCCGGAATATCGGGTTCTATCCAGAATGTTCCCTTTGCTACCGCATACGTTTTAGCATGGGCATTTCTGGTCGCATAATTGACATCACTGATGGAAGAGGATTGTTCAACAAAATCCGCAATTGTTTTTTTATTGATTTCCAGAAGTTTTTTTTCCTCCTCATTCAGTTCATCAAACTTCTTATTATATTTTAATGGATTTGGCATTTAGTTTTTAAAATTCAATTATAACGCCAAGTTTTGAAATCTGTGTTAAGCAAGTATTACAATTATTTGAATTTTGTGGAAAAGAAGATTGGTAATAAAAAATTATAAGTCAATATGATTGTATGATTTTAACTGATAATTCATTTAAGTTGTTGATTAGTAGTATTTAATTGTTTTTAATAAGAATGAATTAATAAGATCTTGTTTGATGTTGAAAGACTTGATTTTTTGAGTTTCCATCCTCGAGCTTCCATCTTCCAAGCTTAAAAAAGCCTTATCTTTGTAAAAAATTATAATATGGGAGTAGCAGATATGTTATTTAAACGTAAAAAAGAATTAGCAGAAAAGAACCTGAAAGATGGTAAAGAATATATGGAAGAGTATGGTAAAAGAGAAAGCGTTGTGCAGTTACCAAGCGGCTTGCAATATGAAATTATTACTGAAGGTGATGGAGCAAAACCAGGTCCTAAATCTACTGTAAAATGCCACTATCACGGAACTACCATTTCCGGTAAAGTGTTCGATAGCTCTGTAAAAAGAGGTACACCTGCATCTTTTCCTTTAAACAGAGTAATTTCGGGTTGGACAGAAGCACTTCAGCTAATGCCGGTTGGAAGTAAGTGGAGACTGATTATTCCACCGCATTTAGCCTATGGAGATCAGGAAATCAGCAAAGAAATCGGACCTAACAGTACTCTTATTTTTGAAGTTGAATTGCTGGATATTAAATAATCCTTCTTAAAAATAGATTAAAAATTTACCTGATTTCAGGTAAATTTTTTTATTTGTGTTATATTCGTATTGATAATTGTAAAGAAGAAGAGGAAAATGAAGGAGATACAATATATCAATCCTGCACAAAAAAATGACTGAATGAAAAAACTTTTTTACCTTTTGATTGTTTTCGGGCTTCTTACTTCCTGCGTTTCCAGGAAGAATCAGGCTATTCAGCAGAATATTCTTACGTTGAAAGACAGCTACTGCAAAGCTCCGTTCAAATATAACTACAGCAATAAAGTTCCCTCTCACAATTCTGATTCCATTTTAGCGGCCAATAAAGAATTAAAAGAGATTTTTTCCGATCAGAGTATCCTGATATTAAATGCACTGGATAACCTGGATGAGGTTCATGAAATTATTGATCTTAAAAAAGACTCGTCCCTTGCTTCCCAGATTAAAGTTTTACAGCTAAAGACAAAAATAAACAGTAAAATAACGATTGCTCTTACGGAATTGGATGCTGTGGCCGCAGAATTTGACTGTGAAGGAGAAAGAGTAGCACAGATCGGAAATTATGTGGATAACCTAAATTCGTCAAGAAATAATAAACTGATCCTTTATTCCATTATTGCCGGAGCAGCAGCTTCCATAGCGGGAGGAATTGTACATGATGAGGGCTGGAGTAATGCTATTGATATCGGCGGAGGGGTTCTGGGAGCGGGTTTTGGTCTGGCAACCCTTAATCCAAAAGGGAAAAAAGTGGAGTTTATCCATCAGAGAAATCTTTTGAGAGATATCTGGAGAGAAAAGTTAGAATCTCCCAATTTTCCTCCTTTCATCTGGTATATGTACACAGAGAAAAAATTTTCGAACAGAGAAGAACATTCCATTATCGGGAATATGAAAATGAGATGGCTTCACTATCAGTTTGATGACAATAAAGAAACGGCAGATACATCCGTTATTTTCAGTGATGGCGGATTTTACAGGGCAGATGATCTTCATAACCGTGCGGCCATGCTTAATCAGATGCAGTCTGCAACACGTACCATCAATCAGAACATCAATTATTTATTACTTGATCTGGATAAATTAATCCTTTAAGAAAAATTTAACTGTAATAAATTTTGTTACATTTAAAAAATGTGTATATTTGCACTGTAATTACAATGAACAATACAAGATTTGCTACGGCAGTACATATTATGACCTTATTGGCCAAAAGTCCTCAGGAGTGGCTTACTTCTGACTGGATGGCGGGTAGTATCAATGTGAATCCGGTGATCGTCCGAAAGGAGATCAGTGTGTTGAAAGAAGCAGGCCTGATTATCAGCAGACAGGGAAAAGAGGGAGGAAGCCAGCTTGCAAAAAATGCAGATGTGATTACAATTTCTGAGATCTATAAAGCCGTAAAAAATACAGAAGTATTAGGGAAAAAAAATCAGAATCCTAATCCGGCATGCAGTGTTGGAAAAGAGATTAACAATCATTTAAATACTTTATTTGAAGAAACAGATCGTTTGGTGGTAAACTTTTTAGGAGACAAGTCATTACAAGAATTCACTGACCAGTTCGAATAAAATTTTTTACCTTTAAATGTAACAAAATTTATTACAATTTAATTAAAAATAAAACATTATGAAAAAAGTAGCAGTAATCGGTGCAACAGGATTTGTAGGAGCACACGTGGTATCAGAATTAGCAGACAGAGGATATGCTGTAGAGGCATTGGTAAGAGATGCATCCAAAGTAAAAACACAGGAAAATGTAACCGCAAAGAGCATTGATGTCAACAACGTAGATGAATTGGCTGAAGCACTGAAAGGAAGCGATGCCGTAATCAGTACATTCAATGCAGGATGGACGAATCCTAATCTTTACAACGATTTCTTAAATGGTTCTGAGAATATTCAAAAAGCAGTAGAACAATCAGGAGTAAAAAGACTGATCGTAGTAGGAGGAGCAGGAAGCCTTTACACGCCGGATCATGTACAAATTGTAGATACTCCGGATTTCCCTGAAGCTTATAAGCCGGGTGCAACAGCAGCAAGAGATTATTTAAACAAAATCAAAGAAAATAATACGTTGGACTGGACCTTCTTCAGCCCAGCTGTAGAAATGAATCAGGCGAACGTAGGGGAAAGAACAGGAAAATACAGAACTTCACTGGAAACTCCGGTATTTGATGAAAACGGAAGAAGCCGTCTATCTGTAGAAGATGTAGCTGTAGTTTTGGTAGATGAATTAGAGCAGAACAATCACATCCGTGAACGTTTTACAGCAGCTTACTAACATAAAAAGACAGAAATGATACAAAAGAAATTATGGTCGTTATTGGCCTTATTAGGATTTATCAGCATTTTCGCAGGGAATCTTAAAGTGAAAGTTTATAATCCGGGAACCAAAGCTATTTTTCCTATTACTTCTACCATTATTTATGGAGATAAAGATGCCATACTTGTAGATGCTCAGTTTCAGAAGCAGTATGCCGAGCAGCTCGTGAAAGAAATAAAGGCAACAGGGAAAAATCTGAAAACCATTTTTATTTCTCACAGTGATCCTGATTTTTATTTTGGACTGGATGTTATCAAAAAAGCCTTTCCTAGCGCAAAGATTATCTCAACTGCTCAGACAGCCTATTTGATCTCAGCTTCAAAAGATGATAAAATGGGCGTGTGGAAACCACAGTTGAAAGCAGATGCACCATCAGGAATTATTGTTCCTGAAGCAGCTGTTGCAATTCCTGATCTTGAAGGTCATACAATTGAAATCAGACAAAATCCGGAAGATCCGGCACACAGTTTTCTTTGGATTCCTTCCATTAAAACTATTGCAGGCGGAATTTCAGTTTCGGTAGGTTCACACCTTTGGATGGCAGATACACAAAATGTAAAAGCAATTGATCAATGGATCGGCCAGATTGATGCTATGAAAGCATTGAAACCGGAACAGGTTATTCCTTCCCATTTTGCAGAACTTTCTACGTCACCAAAATCTCTTGATTTTGTGAAAAGCTATCTGGAAAACTATAAACAGGCAGTCACTGAAAACAAAACGTCTTCTGCTGTTGTAGATTTTATGGTTAAAAAATATCCTGATCTCCATGGAAAAGATGAGTTGGGAATGGGAGCAAAAGTTTTCTTTGGCGAAATGGCTTGGGATCTGAGATCTCCATATCCGGCAATCGGACATCAAGTGGAAGTGGATTTTGGAGCTGTAAAATTCCTTCTTGATTTTAAAGATAACAAAACAATGACATTTACAGGAACAGCCGGAAGTTCAAAAAACAGTACTGATACTGTAGAATATACTGCAGTGGAAGTAGCAAAAAATGTTTTTATGGTCTATTGGCATGAGCCACACCTTGGTTTTAATGTAACCCATATTCAGGATTATAATAAAAATATTATCTATTCAAATATTGCAGATCCTGATGGTACTTTTACCCATCCGAAAGGAACTCTTAAGATTTTGAACCATTAAGATTTTTTGAAGGATTGAAGCTGATTTAAGGAAAATAAAAGAAAGACTCTGCTTAAAGCGAAGCTCATCTTAATATTCTTACAACCTTAATAGAACCTTAATGGTTTAAAAATTTCATCATCAACAAAAAAGGCCGTTCTATGTGAACAGCCTTTCTTTTTATAAATTCATAAACAATTTCGGATTAATCGGGGTATTGTTTTTGTGTACTTCATAATGCAGATGTGGTCCTGTAGATCGTCCTGAATTTCCGGATTTGGCTATTACCTGGCCTACTTTTACTTTATCATTTACCTTAGAAACAAGTTGTGATAAATGTCCGTATAGCGTAGCCAATCCATTTCCGTGAGAAACAATCACGCAGTTTCCATAACCTCCTTTCTGTCCGGAAAAAATAATGGTTCCGGCGGCGGCAGCTCTTACATCAGAGCCATAGGCAACAGCAATGTCCAATCCTTTGTGGAACTGCATCTGATCAGCTTCAGCAGGGGCATTGTTTTTTTCAGCAACCGCTGTTTTGGTTGTTGTGGCTCCGGTAACCGCTTTTGTTGTAGAAGAAGCTGGAGCAGCAACCACTGGAGCCGCTTTTGGAGTAACCATCACTTTTACTTCCCTTTTGTTTCCATAGCTGTCGGTAAGCTCGATAATTTTCTCTACAGGTTCAGCTTTTACTTCAGGTTTTGGAGCTGCAGCAACTGCCGGTTTAGCTTCCGTTGCAATACTTGTTTTTACAGAAGCAAAAACAGTTTTGAATGGAATCGGATTTTTTCTCACTCCGAAATTGGAAGAAATATATCCGTCAGTAGGCATTCCTAATGGAACCTGCATCAGTTTTTTCTGAAGATCCATCAGATACTGGCTGTATCGGTTGGCTTGTTTGGAAAGATAAATAGAATTTGAAATACTGTCCTGGTTGAGCATCATCAGTTTTTCGTTGGTAATGTCTTTGGACTTCAGGAAGGAGTTGAGTTGAGCAACAGTCTGATCTACAAGGGTAAGATCAGTTTTCATTTTTAAATAATCTACACTGTCTTTTTCAGTGTTTATTTTTACAAGGTTCACTTCGTAGGTTTTGTCATCTCTTTCGGAAAAGAGCTTTGCAATGAATACACCTTGTGCAAAAACTACTAGTAAAAGTCCTCCCAGGAGAATGTTTACGTTCTTCTTGCTGTTTAGAAATTTTTTCATATTTCTTCTCTTAGTAAGTTAAAACGGTTTTGAAGCTGCAAATTTAATTAAAAATAACCTTTGTGAGTTATTTTTAATTAAAATTCAGTTTTTTCTGTATTTAACGGCTAATTAGCTATTTAATTGTGTTGAAGTGTTAATTTTTTCAGAAAATGGCTTTTATCATAGTTTCAAAGCCCGCGTTACGTCTTTGTTTTAATATCTTTGCAGTTCACATTCCAATTATGGCTAAAAAGAAAATTATTTCAGAATCTTCGAATCCAAAAAAGAATAAAAAGGATATTTCTGTAGGAGTTGTAGGGAGCGGAAGTTTTGCAACCGCTATCGTAAAAATGCTTGTTGAAAACTGCAAAATAGTACACTGGTGTGTAAGAAGTGAATTTGTAAAGGGAGCCATTGAGCTTCGCGGACATAACCCAACTTATCTTACAGCAGCACATTTTAATCTTAAAAGTTTAAAACTGACAACAGATATTAATGAACTGGTTTCTGCATGTGACGTTATTGTTTTGGCAACACCATCTATCTACCTGTCTGATACATTGGATAAGATGACCTGTGATTATTCAGATAAGATCTTTATTTCTGCAATTAAAGGGATTATTCCTAAAGTAAATGATGTGGTAGCGCATTATCTGCGTGATGAATTTAAAATTGGTTTTAGAAACCAGGCCGTTATTGCAGGGCCATGTCATGCTGAAGAGGTGGCTATGGAAAGACTTTCTTATCTTACTATTGCGACAGTAGAAGATGAGATTGCTGAAAAACTTGAAGGAATCTTCAGTTCAGACTTTATCAAGGTACACACAAGCAAAGATATTTTAGGAAATGAATACAGTGCAATCCTTAAGAATATTTTTGCCATCGGGGCGGGAATAGCAAGTGGATTGGGGTATGGGGACAACTTTACAGCAGTATTTGTTTCCAATGCCATCCGTGAAATGGAAACTTTCCTTGAAGCAATCTACGAAGCACCTAGAGATGTGAATGAAAGCGCTTATCTGGGTGACCTTTTGGTAACAGCCTATTCACTTTTCTCAAGAAACAGAAACCTTGGAAACCTTATTGGAAAAGGATACACGGTAAAATCTGCTATTCAGTCTATGAACATGGTAGCAGAAGGATATTACGCTGCCGATTCCATTTATCAAACAGCGAAACAAAAAAATCTTAAACTCCCGATTATCGATACAGTCTATGCTATTCTGTATGAAGGTAAAAATGCTGAAAAGCAGTTTAAAAAGCTGACTGCAAAATTGAATTAAAAAACAGGACCTTAGAATTAAGGTCCTGTTAAACATAAATAATTAAACTTAAGCATTTCCCATGCTTAAGTTTTTTTTATAGACTCATCTTAGTAATGACAAGTGCTAATGATGATCTCACATTCAGATTGCTGGCTGTAAAGCCGTTTCCTGAATCAAATTCAAATTTCTGACGAATAGTGGTTGGAGAAGCTAAGACTAAAAAATAACTTCCCTGATAAAATGTAAAAGAACTGGATAGCTGACACATTCTGTTGGTTTCCGTGATGGTTGCGCTGGTAGCAGAATTAATCAGATAAGATCTTGTACAGGTGAAATTCTGGCCAAGATACTGGGTATTAGCTGTTCCGTTGTTGTTATTTGCATTACTGGAATCCACAGAATACCGTACAATATAAGTTCCGGCGGGCAGCGTAATCGTGGAGTTATCTGCACCTAGTGAAGCTCCTGTAATTTTATTTGAAGTTACCGTAAAGTTCCCTAATGTATTATTCGTGCTTCCGGTAGGGATAAGTACTCCCGAACTGATAAGCAGAGACATGATCTGAGGTTCAGAACCTGAAACGATAATACGCTGCCATTGATTTCTTACCCAAACATAATATCCTTTGGGAAAAGTAGATGCTCCTCCGCTATTGTAGATGATAAGTCCATCTGCAGGATTGGCGATAGGAGTTGAAGTACTGTTCAGAGCAAGCAGGTCATATTGCGGAAAAAGAACCCCTTTATTGGAAGAATTAATGTCCAGAACGCTGCTGGCATTGGGTGTATTTGTATTGATACCAACTTGTGCATTTGAGAAAATACTCAACAGTATCATACAGGCTATGTAAATAGATGTTTTCATTGTGCAATAGATTATTGATTAAGTGCTGATCTTTGAATGTCAACTTTAGCATTCGTAATGATTATTTCTCCGTTATTAGGAGCTGTTCCTCCTGATCCGTTCTGATAAGTTCCTCCTGCATCATGAGCAATGGCAGGAACTAAAAGAATTGGAGCTGTTGAAGTAGTTACAAAGGAGAAGCTCATATTCAGCGTATGAGTCTTATTACTGGCAATCGATTGTGCATTAATGCTAATGGTTTTCCCATACTGATTTCCGGTAGACGGGTCAATAAGTTTTACAAGATACTGATGCAGATGAACAGAAGTTCCCCCGATTCCGGCAGTACTGCTCTCAAGAGCTGTTCTGATGTTCAGGCATACATTCACCAGATAACCACTGTTTCCGGGAAGAGTGATGGCTCCTGTAGAGGTATTGTATAAAGCTCCGATATCATTGGATACTACAGTAAAAGCAGCATCATTGAAATTTTTGTAAGTCCCGTTGGCAAGGCCTCCTAATACAGCATAATCAGTAGTACGCTGAAGCATCATATAACTTACCAGATTATAAGTATCGGAAAGCTGGGTCCATCTGCTGTTTTTCCAGATATAAAGACCCGGACTGATAGAATTTCCTTTATTGTACACAACCAGTCCTTCTGCCGGATTATTTACCGGTGAAGTATTACTCAATATGTCTACAATATCCACTCTTGGAAGAAGTACTCCCTTGTTGGTAGACTGTGAAACTTCAAGAACTGCAGAGCTGTTAACCGAAGATTTCCCAATAGCAACCTGTGCATATATGGTCTGAGCTATAATCAATAATAGCAGCATGTAATATTTTTTCATATTCATTCTTTTAAAGCTGAGATATTTTAATATAAGAACCGGTTGGGATTACATTCACAAGATCGTAGAATGTACTATTCTGCATTCTTCCAAGGTTTAATCTGAGCCCTCCTATAATATTGGCATTGGCATTAGCAGGAACCGTGTAATAATAAGACCAGGTGGCAAGATGATTGGTATTGATCTTAGAAACAATAGGAACTTCTTTTCTAGTAGCCCCTCCTCCGCTAAAGGTATTCGTTGTATTATTATAGGTATCGTTGATAAAATCTATAAAATATCCCATCAGGTAATAAGAGCTTCCTGAAAGTGGAGCTGTCCCTCCCTGTCCTGATGGATTTTCCTGAGGTGAATTTAAATTCAGGTTAACCTCTACCAGATAATTTCCTTGTGGAAGAATCAGGGAATATCCTCCGGCAGTGTTCGGAAGAACTTTGAATCCGCTAATGTTTGAAACTCCGGAAACGGCTGGATTATTAACCATAAGCTGAGTGCTGGCACCGGCTATAGCATTGTCTAGAGCAGATAAAGATCCGGTAAAATCAAGATAGGCAACCTTTGGCGTATTTTGAGCATCAATGGTGCTTTGCCATGTATTGTTTGTCCCATTAAAAAAATGAAGAGCCTTGTTGTTGCTGTTGGTCCCTCCATTAAATCCAATGAGCGCATTGGCAGGAGAGGCAACGGGACTCGTTGTGCTGCTTAGGTTAGCAATATTCAGGTTGGGAAATAATAATCCTTTATTGCCTCCGGAAACGGTTACTGTAGGAGCTGTAGTGTAGCCACTGCCTCCGTTGTTAATGGTGATACCTGTAACCTGACCATTGGAAATTATTGCTGTAGCACGGGCTTTTGATCCTCCGTTAACAATAGATCCTCCTCCAAAGAAATTGATTGTTGGTACAGCAGTATAGCCACTGCCTCCGTTGCTGATGGTAATCCCGGTAACTGCTCCTCCTGAAATGGTGGCTGTAGCTGTGGCTGGGGTTCCATTGAAGTTCTCAATGTGCAGAATAGCACTGGGGTCTGGTGTGGACGTGTTAATTCCTACACTTCCGCTTTGGGCAAAAGCCACTGTCGCGAATAGTGTACTCACGAAGTTAATGATTTTCATCTTTAGTATGTTTACGAAATAATTTTAATTAAATACTTATTGGAATATGTATTAAATCAATTGAAAGGTACGCAAAAAAATCAACCATACAATATGTTATGTATAGAATTACATCTATAAAATTATGTATTTATCAATCAATAGTGAAATTGTTTAAATTTAATGTAATGATTTATCACTTATTGTGGATAAAGTGTGATGGCGTAAATAGTTATGGTTATAGTGTTTAATATGATGAACTTAAATAAACTTAAATTTTTATAAAATTTCATCCCTGAAAAAACAATCAATTAGTTACCATTCAGTGAATTAAAAAAAATAAAAATTTAACATTTTTGTAAACAAATGTTTTACATTATCAATCATTTCAATAATAGTTTATTGAAATTTTCCATTGTTTTTTGTTGTGTGTTAAAGAAGTATTTTTGAGTGAAAAAATAACGTGTTAAAATCGTTAAACGCGTTCTGGTTTTTAAAACTTTTCCCGAAATTTGAAGTAAAATTTTAAAATTATGTCACAATCGCTTACAAGCAGAACACCGAAACCTAAATACGACGTTGTACTGATAGGCGGAGGAATCATGAGCGCCACTTTAGCAACGCTGCTTCATGAATTTGATCCAAATCTGGAAATTGCAATCTTTGAAAGACTTGGAAGGTTTGCCAAAGAAAGTACTGCAGCATGGAACAACGCCGGAACAGGGCACTCCGCATTTTGTGAGCTAAATTATACTCCGGAAAAACCGGATGGATCTATTGATATCACTAAGGCAGAAAGCATTGCAGAGCAGTTTGAAATTTCAAAACAATTCTGGGCTTATCTGATCACCAAAGGGTATATTCATGAGCCGAAAGAGTTTATCAATTCATGTGCCCATATGAGCTTGGTATTCGGAGAAAAAGATGCTGAATATCTTAGAAAACGTCATGATAAAATGGCAGAATCTGTACTCTTCTCAGGAATGGAGTTTTCTACAGATCATGATAAACTGAGGGAATGGATTCCTTTGGTGATGAGTAAAAGAAATCAGTCTGAAGTAATGGCAGCAACGAAGATGGATATGGGAACGGATGTTAACTTCGGAACATTGACAAGAAAAATGGGAAGACACCTTCTGGAAGATTCTAACGTAGAGGTTTTCTTATATCATGAAGTAAAAGACATCAGCCCCAGAGAAAGTGGTAAATGGGAAATGAAAGTGAAAGACAGAATTCACAGCCATAAACAGGAAGTCGTTGCTGACTTTGTATTTATCGGGGCAGGAGGATATGCACTTCCGTTACTGGACAGTTCAGATATTAAAGAAAGTGAAGGATATGGAGGTTTCCCGGTTTCAGGGCAATGGCTGGTAAGTCATAATCAGGAGCTGGTAGAAAAACACCATGCTAAAGTATATACACAGGCTACGGTGGATGCTCCGCCAATGTCAGTTCCACACCTTGATCTTAGAATCATTGATGGTAAGAAAGCTCTTCTTTTCGGACCTTTTGCAGGGTTCTCAACCAAATTTTTAAGAGAGGGAAGCTATCTCGATCTTCCTGAAAGTGTGAACACCAAAAATTTAAAATCACTTTTCGGAGCATGGTGGCATAATATTCCTCTGACGAAATATCTTATCCAGCAAGTTGCGATGACGAAATCTCAGAGAATGCAGCATTTAAGAGAATTTATCAAAGATGCCAGGGAAGAGGACTGGGAATTGAAAGTAGCAGGACAAAGAGTTCAGATCATCAAAAAAGATGAAAAAGATGGTGGTAAACTGGAATTCGGAACTGAAGTGGTGGTGAATAAGAGCGGAACGATTGCTTCTTTATTAGGCGCTTCACCGGGAGCATCTACAGCAGTATATGCCATGCTGAATGTGCTGGAAAAATGTTTCCCGGAAAAACTGAATGGAGAATGGAAAGAGAAATTGCTTGAAATGATTCCTTCCTACGGACAAAAACTGGCCGCAAACCCGGAACTGACCCATGAAGTAAGGCATTATACAAAAGAAAAATTAGAATTAGAATATTAACATCACTAATGAGCAATGAGGAATAAAGGCTATTACTCATTGCTCATTACTTATTACTCATAAAAAGGTGGAAGAAATAATTGTAAAACCAGTTATTGCAAAGGAAATCCTGGAATCTCTTCAGGCGAAAACAGAAGAGGAGAAGCAGGTTATTGTACACTGTTGTTTTCCCGCATCACCATTTTTAGGAAACCTGATCAGGATCTGGCATTCAACCTATCTTTTTGATAACCAGTCTGAGCATAGAAGCAAGCTGATTCATGCGGAAAATATTTCAATTTCTCCCTACTGGACACCGGTTCCTTTTATGAAAGACTTTTGGTTTACCCTTATATTTTCCGGGCTTCCTAAAGACTGTAAAAGTTTTGATCTGAAAGAAGTTATTCATGAGGAAGGAGGCTTTTTTGTAGAATCAATCAAGAGAAATTCTTCTGATGTGTATCGTGTGAAAATATCAGAATCCTATTAATATGAAAGTAAGGGAAGAAAAATTAGAACAGATTATTCATTGGGCTGAAAACAATCCGGACATCCGTGCTGTTCTCCTGACCAGTTCATTGGTAAACCCTTACGCTCCTGTAGATGATTTTAGTGACCTTGATATAGAACTTGTTTTTGAAAACAGAACAACCTATGAATCCGGAAATGAATGGATAAAACTTTTTGGTGATCCTATTTCCATGATTGAAGAAGATGATCGTGTTTTTGAAGGAAAGCATGCGATGAAAATGGTTTTGTATAAAGATCATGTGAAAGTTGACTTTAAGCTGTATCAGGTAGCAGAATTTATAGAAGAAATCAATCAAGAAACTCTTCCTGAAGATTGGGATGTAGGGTATAAAGTTTTACTGGATAAAGATAACCTGACTGAAAACCTGAAGTCTCCAACATATCAGTCAATCATGATTCAGAAGCCAACGGAAAAAGAGTTCCGGCAGCTGATCAATGACTTCTGGTGGGATACAACCTACGTAGCAAAGTGTTTGAAACGCGGAGATATTTTTTATGCTAAATTTATGTCTGAAAATATTCTTCGTACAGATTATCTTGTCCCTTTGATTGAATGGTATATCGCCGGAAATCATGACTGGAATACTATTACAACCAATAAACACGGAAGACTTTTCAAAAAATACTTATCTCAGGAACTATGGAATACAATAGAAGCTACATTCTCTGATAGCAATATTGAAAAAAACTGGCAGGCTTTGTCTGCATATGCAGATCTGGTACATGAGCTGGGAACTTCACTGGCTGGAAAGCTTCATTTTATCTATCCGGAAAAGCTGGAAGATGAGATCAGAAACTATCTTAAGGAAGTACAGACAAAGTCTTAATTTCAGGCAAATTCATTCTGTTTGATAAGGTTTTCAATACAGTATTCTGCAATAGCTGTAATGGTTACAAACGGATTGACACCAATAGTTCCCGGAATTAAAGAACCATCCAGAACATACAGATTCTCATGATCTTTTAGTTTTCCATATTCGTTGGTAGCTTCACCTAAAACGCACCCGCCAAGCGGATGATAACAAATATCTGCACCAAAGCCGTTATTGAAAAGTAAATGACTTCTGGTTCCTCCATTAGCTTTATTCATTTTTCTGATAAAGTATTGAGCATTTTCTTTCATTTTGGCAGTATTGCTTTCATTCCAGTCCAAGGTAAGAGATTTGTTGGCTGTATTGTAAGCAACTTCTCCCTTTTTATCAACCCTGTTGATCAGCAGATACAAAGCTGTAGCGACATCCATTCCCATAGGTAAAGGAGCAATTTCCGTGAAAAACGGATGCTCAGGATCATCCCAGTTATCAATTCCTCCCACAGGAATTGTGGATTGCTTAGCTCCCGTGCCTCCTGATAAAGGTTTTACCCAATTTCGTCCCGTCATAAAGTTTCCGTTATTTCCCCAGTTTTTACCAATTTTTTCATGGACAGGAAATCCGTTTTCCGCATGGGATTGCAACAGAATCTGTAATGTTCCCATGGTTCCTGCGGAAAGAATCAGTTTTTTACAGTTGAAAACTTTCTGAGCAACCAGAGTTCCGGAGGTATCAATCTGCTGCACATGTAATGTATAGCTTTTATCATCATTCATTTGAATGGTCTGCACATGGTGAAGATCAAGAATCTCCAGATTTCCGGTCTCAAGAGCTTTTCTGAGATAGGTTTTATCTAAACTGTTTTTCCCATAGTTGTTTCCGTAGATCACTTCAGTATTAAGGGCAGACCGCGGAACTTCATTCCTGAATTCTTTTTCCATATACTTAAAATCATAGACATTGGGAACTCTCATTGTCTTGAAACCAGCCTTGTGAGCCTCTTCTTCACCTACCCGTGTGAACTTATAATAAGAACAGTCTTTCAGAAACTGTTCATCAATAACATTTACTTTAAGTTCTTCCCGTACCAGAGGAAAGTAATGGTGATAAAACTTTTCCGCATCAAGATATGGAAAAACTTCTTTGAAATAACTTTCTTTTGGAGTAACCGCCATTCCTCCATTCACCAGAGAACCTCCGCCAACACCTCTTCCTACCCAGATATTAATATGATCAAAATCCAGACGGTCCAGTATTCCCGTAAAAGGAGTCAGAGAGAAAATATTCATAAAAGGAGCAATGCTTTTCTTTTTCAGCCATGCAGAACTTTTCCCTGGTTTCAGCAGATTGGAAAAGGGAATTCCTGCTTTTTCCCAGTTCAGACCCATTTCAAGGATGATTACTTTTTTTCCGGCTTCACAAAGACGCAGGGCAGATACAGCACCTCCGTATCCACTGCCAATAATGATAATCGGAACATCATTGTATTCCTTTATCTCATTGTTTGTTCTTGCTTTAGCGTGAAGTAATTCGGATTGAAGAAAATAAAATCCTGATATCGCCAAAGTACTGGTCTTAATGAAGCTTTTTCTGTCCATGAGCTTTGTTTTTCAAAAAGTATGCTAGAGGTGCAGGCTCGTATTTTATTTATTACAGATTATATTTTTTATTACAATTTTAACTTTTATTGTTTCGGAAATTCATAGTTTTACTTATAATTTTAAATTCATGAAAAAATATATAATACTCTTTTTACTGCTTCCGTTATGGGCTTTTTCTCAAAAAAAGATATCAAAAGAAGAAAAAGAGGTACAGAAATTTCAGAAAGAACTGAATGCAGAATATTTCAATCCAAAAGAAACTCCATTAAGAGGAGATAACCTTAAAAACTTTAAAGGACATCCTTTCTTTCCTTTTGATGCCAAATACAGAGTTACGGCACAATTTGTCCAATCAAAAGATACCCAACCCTTCGATCTTCCTACGTCTTCAGGAAAAACAAAGTCGTATCAGGAATATGGAAAAGCAACATTTACATTGGATGGAAAGCCTTATACCGTTACTTTATACCAGAGTCTGGATTTGATCAAACAGGACAAATACAAAGATTATCTCTTTCTTCCTTTCCGTGATGCTACCAATGAAAAAGAAACCTATGGAGGAGGAAAATATATGGATTTAAAAATTCCGAAAGGAAATACGATCGTGCTTGATTTTAACCAGTCATATCATCCTTTCTGTGCCTATAACGCTTACGATTACAATTGCCCTATTGTTCCTGAGGAAAATAAACTTCCCGTGGAAATCCGTGCCGGGGTAATGTATGAAGATGTCTACCATCACTAATATTATGATACACTTAGAATTCTTTAAACAGGAAGATCTCTCTGGGGTAAGCTATGCTCTGGATGAAAATCAGATGCGCTTTACTGCAACTGCCCAACAGGCTTTACAAAGCATCAGTGAACGTAATGATGAAGACGCATTTCCGGTGACCATATTTGAAAATGATGCAGCCGTTGGTTTTTTTGTCCTTGATTTTGGGAATGATAAACTTGAGCTTACCGATAATAAAAATTCAGTTTTATTACGCTCTCTATCTGTGAATCCTCAGATGCAGGGAAAGGGAATTGGGAAAGCTGCCATGCTGGAAGTAGGTGATTTTGTCAGAAACCACTTCAATACCTGTGATGAAATTGTATTGGCAGTAAACCAGAAAAACAATTCTGCTTATCATATTTATCTTCAGGCTGGATACATTTATGATGGCAAAACCAGAATCGGAAGAAGCGGTCCTCAATACCTGATGTACAAAAAACTTTAATAAAATTTTAAAATCATAATTTTTTATCTGCTGATATCTTTCCATAACTTTGAGTAACATCAAATTACAAAACATGGATATATCACTTCAAAATCAGGTGGCTGTAGTTACAGGAGCTTCCAGTGGAATTGGTTCAGGGATTGCAAAATCATTAGCATCAGCTGGGGCAACAGTCATTGTTAATCATTCTTCAGAAAGATCTGCAGAAGAAGCTAAAACCGTTTTAAAAGAAATAACGGATGCAGGAGGAAAAGGAATGACCTATCAGTGTGATGTATCCAAGGAAGATCAGGTGGTCAGAATGTTTCAGGATGTTGTTTCTGAGTTTCAAACCGTTGATATCCTGATCAATAATGCAGGGATTCAAAAAGATGCAAAATTTACTGAAATGACTTTGGATCAATGGAATGCTGTCATAGGCGTTAATCTGACGGGACAGTTTCTATGCGCAAGAGAAGCCATTAAAGAGTTTCTTAGGAGAGGAATAGATCCTTCACGTTCTGTGGCTTGTGGAAAAATCATTCATATCAGTTCAGTACACGAAATTATCCCATGGGCTGGACATGCTAATTATGCATCCAGTAAAGGCGCCGTAAGAATGCTCATGCAAACCCTTGCCCAGGAATATGGAGCAGATAAAATCCGTGTGAACTCTATTTGTCCGGGTGCCATCCAGACTCCTATTAATCAAAATGCATGGAGTACTCCGGAAGCCCTCAACTCCCTTCTTACTCTGATTCCTTATAACCGAATCGGACAGCCGCAGGATATCGGAAATCTGGCGGCATTTCTTGCCAGTGATCTTGCCGATTATATAACGGGAGCCAGCATTTTTGTGGATGGTGGAATGACCACGTTTGAAAGTTTTTCTACGGGAGGGTAGAGGAATTCAAAGTTCAAAATTCAAAATTCAAAGTTCAAAGTTCAAAGTTCAAAGTTCAAAATTTAAAGTTTAAGGTTTAAAGTTTTGAGGTTGTTCTCAGAGCTTGAATGAAATGTATAGTACTCATTGCTCATTATTCATTACTTATAATTATCGCTTATGTCAGAAAAACAGAGAATTTCAGATGTTTCATGGAAAAAATGGGGACCCTATGTCAGTAACCGTGAATGGGGACTTGTTCGTGAAGACTATAGTGAAAACGGAGATGCCTGGAATTATACAGGTCATGATACGGCAGAAGCCAAAACTTACCGCTGGGGCGAGGAAGGAATATGCGGAATCTGTGATGATCTCCAGAAGCTGATATTTTCTGTGGGATTCTGGAACAAAAAGGATAAGATGGTCAAAGAACGGTTCTTTGGACTGACAAACGGGCAGGGAAACCATGGTGAAGATGTAAAAGAATACTTTTATTACATAGATTCCACTCCTACGCATTCCTATATGAAAATGCTGTATAAGTATCCTCAAAATACTTTCCCCTATGAAGAGCTGGTAAAAACAAATGCAGCAAGAGGAAAAGAAGAACCGGAATATGAATTGATTGATACAGGGATTTTTGATCACAATGAATATTTTGACATCTTTATTGAATATGCAAAGGAAAGCCAGAATGATATTCTTGTCAGAATAACAATAGTCAATAAATCTGAAAAAGAAGCTCCTCTTTTACTATTGCCGACAGTTTGGTTCAGAAATACATGGAATTGGGGATATGATGACTACAAGCCTCAATTGTCTGCTGAAGATTCTGATCATATTAATGTCAGCCATAAGGATATTGAGATAAAAAATGTGTATGCAAAACAATCTTTAAAGACCCTGTTTTGCAACAATGAAACCAATAATGAAAGGCTTTACCAGTCTTCCAATGAATCAAAATACTGTAAAGACGGGATTAATAATTTTGTGATGACAGGAAATTCCCAGTCTGTCAATCCTCAGAATACCGGAACAAAAGCTTCTTTTTTCATTGATGAGGATTTTCAGGCCGGAGAATCTAAAATATTTGAATTCAGACTTACAGATAAGGATATAAGAGAACCCTTTAAAGATTTCGATGCTCTTTTTGAACAAAGACAGAAAGAAGCAGATGAATTTTATGCAGAAATCCAGAAAGGTATTTCTTCCGAAGATGAAAAACTGGTACAAAGACAAGCTTTTGCAGGAATGTTGTGGAACAAAATGTTTTACCACTATAATGTTGAAAAATGGCTGAAAGGAGATCCTGCAGAAATGCCTCCTCCAAAGTCCAGAGAGAAAATAAGAAACTACGACTGGAAGCATCTTAATAATGAACATATTATTTCCATGCCTGATAAATGGGAATATCCGTGGTATGCCACCTGGGATCTGGCGTTTCATACCATCAGTTTTTCACTGATAGATCCGGATTTTGCAAAACATCAGCTTAAACTTTTCCTGTTTGAATGGTATATGCATCCTAACGGACAGCTTCCTGCTTACGAGTGGAATTTCAGTGATGTGAATCCTCCGGTACATGCATGGGCCGTATTCAGAGTATTCAAAATTGATGAATACTTAAAAGAAAAACCTGATCTGGAATTTTTGGAAAGTGCTTTCCAGAAGCTATTGATGAATTTCACCTGGTGGGTTAACAAAAAAGACCTTAATGGCAATAATATCTTTGAAGGCGGATTTTTAGGGCTTGATAATATTGGTGTTTTTGACCGGAATACTGTTTTACCAAACGGAGAACAGCTGGAGCAGTCGGACGGTACGAGCTGGATGGCGATGTTTGCCCTGAATATGATGAGAATTGCTTTGGAACTGGCTCTCTATAACAATGTGTATGAGGAAATGGCGATGAAGTTTTTCGAACACTTTCTGGCTATTGCCCATTCACTGGACAATATGGGTGATGAAAATTTCAGCCTTTGGGATGAACAGGATGAATTTTTTTACGATGCCATAGCTTCCAATGATGGAACACATATGTACCTGAAGTTAAGAACCATTGTTGGATTGATTCCAATGTTTGCCGTTGAGGTTATCGATGATGAAATGATTGAAAACCTTCCCAATTTCAAGAAAAGAATGAAATGGGTACTGGATAATAAACCGGAACTTGCCTCTTTGGTTTCAAGATGGGAAGTGAAAGGGCAGGATTCCAAACACCTTTTATCTTTACTTCGGGGACACCGTTTGAAAAGACTGCTAAGCCGGATGTTGAATCCGGATGAGTTTTTAAGCGATTATGGGGTGAGGGCTTTGTCCAAGGAATATGAAAACAATCCTTATACATTACTGCTGAATGACACGAATTATAGTGTAAAATATACGCCTGCAGAAAGTGATAGCGGACTTTTTGGAGGGAACAGCAACTGGCGCGGTCCGGTATGGTTTCCTATCAATTTTCTTATTATTGATAGTCTTCAGCGTTTTTTCTTTTACTATAGCCCTGATTTTTTAGTGGAATATCCTACGGGAAGCGGAAACTATTCAAATCTGGATCAGATTGCAGATGCTTTAAACAAGAGGCTTGCCAAGATATTTTTGAAAGATGAAAATGGAAAAAGACCCGTTCATGGCCAGTATGAAAGATTTCAGACAGATCCGGATTTTAAAGATTATATCCTGTTCTATGAATATTTTCACGGTGATAACGGTCGTGGAGTAGGAGCTTCCCATCAGACAGGATGGACGGGACTTATTGCCAAAATTCTACAACCCCGGTTTTCCAAAAAAGAAATGGCAGAATCTGAAACGGAAATGCCGGATGATGTTGAAAAAACAAAAGAAAAGTAAGAAGACTAATGGGGCTTATTCAAATATCTGTTGTATAACCTCCAGTGAGGCGGGAGTTTTGAAATCCGTAATATGATAATGATAGTATACCAAAAGACTGTCAAGGAAATCTTTTCTTAAAGACGAATGGATTTTTGTGGAGTAAAAATCTTCTGCACAAAGGGCTTTTTTCCAAAGCGTGGAAATTTCCTCATTGAAAAGCTGATGACATATTCCCGGGGAAAAAGTTCCCGTTTCAGGATCTAAAAACCTGCCTTCACTCAGCAAAGGAGCAACGCCCTGTATTTTTAAAAAAGCCAGCAAAAACAGAAGGTGTGCCTGATAATTTTTATGAGTCAGTTCACTGATAAAATGATTGATACCGGAATAGATCGGAATATTTTTATTCTCATACTTCAGAATATGGCTCAGAAAATCTGAGATAAAGAAAATCACAGTATTGACCCTTATATCGGTGTAAATATCATTGTTTTTTACCAGTTCAAACTTTGAAACAGACGGTATACCGTTGCCTCTTGATGGATTTACAGAAAAATTAAGCTGGCTCAATGGCTGAAGCAGGGCTTTCTTTTTATTCTTTTTGGAATAAATTCCTTTCAGAAAATAGCTTTGAAAACCCTCTTCTTCTGTAAAACAATGCAATACAGCATCATTTTCTCCATATTTTATAAACGAAAGTAAAAAACCGTTTTGTGAATTCATTAATTAACCACTCCTATTTTGGCGGTAGCTTTATCAGACCCGTCTTCATTCGTCATCAGGACAAAATAAATCCCTGATGCTACTCTTGTTCCTTTCTGGTTATTAAGATCCCATTCATAATAACCTCCTCTTGCTACTGCAGAGTGAACTACATTTCCTGCAGCATCCACAATTCTTATATTGGTTTTTTCTGCTAGACCTTTAATCGTAACTTTTCCTTTGAAATTAGAATAAACAACAGGATTAGGGTACACCATAACGTCCCCGAAATTAGAGGTCACATCCGCAACATCTCCCTGATAGGTTACAATACCATTATATGTTACAAAATATACTTTCCCTGTTGTTTTATCAACTTTTATATCAGTAACACTATTTGTAGGAAGAGGTGAATTTTCTTTTGTAAAATGCTTTATGGTTCTCTGACCATCGGAAGAAAGGTAATAAACACCACCACCATCAACAGATACCCATTTATAATCACCGGCATCTACTGCAATCTGAAGAATAGCTGATTCTCTGAAAAGTTCTTCACCCAAACCATTCTGCTCTATAACTATAGGCTCCACTTTAGGCTGGGCGCTTTTTATTTCTGATGCTGCATTAGGCATAACCCTTAGACCTCCATCTGTACCAATCCAGGCATCACCAGACTTATCAAATGCTACAGATAAAATCCCTCCTGAACTGTTAAATCCATTAGCTGTTCCCAGGATATAATCATTGTCGTCAGAAAGATTATTGGCATTTTTATAGTCATATACCCAGAAATTATTAGATCTCGGTAGTGGAGTCCATAACATATTTTCGTAGAAAACCGGTTTTTGTGTACCATCACTGGCAAGAACTATTTTCTTGATAAGAAAATCATCAGCTAATTTATCGTAGATTCCTATAGAAGGATTTCCATCATTGAAACCAAAAGACACAAAAAGATTACTCTGGGAGTCTGTAGCAAAACCTACAGGGCGTCTGTAATAAGGCTGTGCCCCGAGATTATAATACTTTACCATTTCAAAATCTTTGCTGGAAGCATTATATTTCATTTTGTACACCCCGTTATCAAACATCGTATAATTGGTGAAAAATACTTCATTATTACTAAGTGGACTTAACGTAGCATCTAGTACATTGATGGACTGTGGGTTATTAATGAAAAAAGAAGGATAGATCCATTCTGTACCGTTGAAATAATAAAATCCAGGTTTTTTAGGATTAATAGCCGGCTCGTTATAATTATTCGCTCTTGCTCCGGTAGAAACAAGGAGTTGGTTATTATCAAAAAGATTGATATTATACGCCAAATTGAAGTAAGGACCGGAAGGTTTATAAGTATTGTTACCTTCATCCTTGATTCCCGATAATACAGTTCCACCTAGAATTTTTCCACCGGCTGTTAGTGCAGTATTACATTCTTCACCAAGGCTTACCGCATTTTGTGATACTCCATTAATCCCATAGGTATATACTCTGTTATCGGTAACGGTAATACTATTGGAACTAATCACCACATCCCTGATTTTTTCAAAAGTAGTAGGAAGTTGTGTTGGGCTACCATTATTATAAATATAAGCTGCTGTAGCCGTTGAGAAAACCAGTTCTGATTCTGAATCTATATGTTTGAAAACTCCGGGAGCTTCCGTTGTCCAGGTAGAATATACCGGAAATGTAGTATTCATTTGATGGCTTTTCAATCCTGTATCTGTTACAGAATATACTTTATTTCCGAATATTGTGGCTTCATTACTTGCCTGGTAAACCCCGCCAGACAGGAAAAATGCTGAATCACCAAATTCTTTATTCTGCAGATTAAATATGGATAGCCCATATCCTACAGAAATTACCGCCTGATCTCCGGTTATGGAAATATGATTGATTTTTTTATTCCCGTTATATCCTGTAGCAATAGGAATATCAACAATATATTTGATCTCTTGTGGCGTGATCACATCCATAGATCCGTTTTCATAACCGATAAGCCCGGTTTTAGTCTGTGGATTATAATCAAAGGCTGTGATTCCGATATTGTGCAGGCCATTGGCCTTGGATAACTTCGTAATTTCTCCTGTTGATATGGTATAATAGAATATTCCGTTTTCTGTAGCTGCAATGATTTTTCCATTGTCTTCTTTCATGGCTAAGACATTATTGTAGGAAAACAGATCTGCCCATTTTTTGGATGAAATAACCTGTGCTTTTGTCAGCTGCAGGGATGCTAAAATACCAAGAGAAATTATAGAGAGTTTTTTCATATTATGCGGTTATGCTGCTATCTATTACCTGATTGTTCCAGGAAATATGCTGTACGTTTTTGTTTGTATCAAAATAAAAATCTACTCTGCCCAAAAGAAGTCCTGCCCATCCAACCTGGTTGACAAGAACATTTTTGCCCTGTCTGTTGGTAAAAGATTGAGGTTCTGGTAAGAATGTATGAGTATGGCCTCCTAAGATAATATCAATATTTTCTGTATTGGCGGCTAAAATTTTATCGCTTATTTTATTAGGTTCATCTCTGTAGTCGTAGCCAATGTGTGAAAGGCAAATTACCAGATCACATTTCTGATCTTTTTTCAGGAAATCTGAATAATGCTGTGCAACATCAATAGGATTGGAATACACGGTTTCTCCATACTGTTTTTTGCCCACAAGACCATCCAGCTGGATTCCCACTCCAAAAATTCCTACTTTGATGCCATTCTTGTTGAAGATCTGATAAGGGGAAGTTTTCCCATCAAGAACGGTATTTTTAAAATCATAATTGGAACAGATAAAAGGAAACTTCGCATTAGGAAGCACTTTTAAAAACCCATCAAGACCATTGTCGAAATCATGATTTCCCATGGTAGAGGCATCATATTTCATCATGGACATTAATTTGAACTCCAGTTCTCCTCCGAAGAAATTAAAATAAGGAGTTCCCTGGAAAATATCTCCCGAATCAAGAAGAAGAACATTATTTTCCTGATTTCTGATTTGTTGAATTAAATTCGCTCTTCTTGCAAAGCCTCCCTGATTGGGATTTTTTGTATAGCTTGCATCAAAAGGCTCTATTCTGCTATGTTGGTCATTGGTATGAAGAATGGTCAGTTTATTTGCTGATTTTACATTTAGGATTTTTAATTCTTCCGCCATCATCATATTGGGAGCTAAAGCCATTGCTAAAGATCCACCGCCTATTGCTTTTAAAAAACTTTTTCTATCCATTATTTCTTCCCGATAAAATTTAAACGAACCTCAGAATTTGCCACAACTTCAGGGGATTTCTTAAAATAATCAATAAATAAATCTCTCATTTTAATCCCTGTTGCAATAGATTCTCCTTTTGCGAAGAACTTCATATTGTCTCCTCCCAGCGCAAGATAGTCTGAAGTGGCAATATAATAATCTTTTGCCGGATCTACTGTTTTTCCGTTGATTAAGGTTTTGATTACCTGTCCGTTATTTGTTTCAATGTATAAATGAGAAACAGGATTGTTGACCTGCGTTTTTGCATAATACTCAAAAAGCCCCTGTAAATCTGCTCCTTTCATTTTTACAATGACCACCTCATTTTCGAAAGGCATTACTTCAAATACATTTTTAAGTAAAATATCTCCTTTTCCGATAGTGGTACGGATTCCTCCGATATTGATCAGCGCAGCATCTACGTTTTGCTTAAGATGAGTTTTAATCCATTCATTACCTCCTTCAAACGTATAGTCAGCTAAAAGATTTCCCAGATTGCTGTTATCACCCTGCTTGGTAAGATCCACATTCGTGTGTGAGATCTTCTGGTTCATTTCTTTGTCCAGTTTCTGCTTATAGGGCTCAATAAATTTTACAAACTCCTCATCATTCTTTAGCTCATTATTAATAGAAATATTTTTCTGGGTCTTTACATTCACAAGCATCGGTGCAGAAGCCGTTTTGCATGCTGTAAGGGACGCCAGAGCAATTCCTAGTAACAAGAATTTATTTTTCATAATCTCTTTTAGTATATGCAAATATAACTATATGTATAATAAAACATTATTATTTATTACAAATTCTTACTGTAAATTATTAAATTTGGCAAAAATAATTCTAACAGATGAGCATTTTAAAAGGAGTAGGTGTTGCATTGGTAACACCCTTTAATGAAGATTTATCCGTTGACTTCGATAGTTTAACAAAACTTGTGGAGTACAATATCGACAACGGGACCAATTATTTGGTTGTATTGGGAACAACGGCAGAAGCCGCAACGCTTTCTGCTGAGGAGAAGAAACAGGTAATTGAGCATATCATTAAGGTAAATAATAAACGTCTTCCTTTAGTGTTGGGAATTGGCGGTAACGATACTCTTGATGTCAAGAAACAGATTGAAGAAGCAGACCTTTCTGCATTTGAAGCAGTACTTTCTGTATCTCCATATTATAATAAACCTAACCAGGAAGGTCTTTATCAGCATTATAAAGCGTTAGCTTCCACAGGAAAAAATATTATCATTTATAATGTTCCTTCAAGAACCGGGCAGAATGTAGAAGCAGATACTACGATTCGTCTTGCAAAAGAATTCCCTAATTTGTTTTTGATTAAGGAAGCTGCACCTAATATTTTACAGTACTTTGATATTCTGAGAAAGAAGCCTGAAGGTTTTTCCTTAGTTTCCGGAGATGATGAATATACATTACCTGTAACATTAGCGGGAGGTGATGGTGTAATTTCCGTAATCGGGCAGGCGTATCCTAAAGAATTTTCTACTATGGTACAACTTGCTTTTGAAGGAAAGGTAAAAGAAGCTTATGAAATCCACAATAAGCTGGTAGATATTACCCGTCTGATTTTTGCAGAAGGAAACCCTTGCGGTATTAAAGTAATATTGACAGAAAAAGGGATTATTAAGAATTATCTAAGACTTCCTTTGGTAAAGGCTTCAGAAGGTCTTCATGCAAAAATTAAGGCTGAAATGGCAAACCTCTAATAATGAACTGACAGGATGAATTTTAATCATGTTTTAAAACTCATCAGTCATCATTGAACAATATAAAGAGTGAAAAGTTTAGGCTTTTCACTTTTTTTAATCATCATAGTATAATAAATCATGAAATTAAAACAGGCAACAGCTGCAGATATCCCGTTGATTCAGGATCTTGCACGAAGATCATGGGAAAATGCTTATGCAGATATTCTTTCGAAGGAGCAGATGGAATTCATGCTTTCTGAAATGTATTCTGAAACTGAAATTCTCAATCATTTCCAAAATCCGCATTATCACTATTACCTTATTCAGGATGAAGATAATGATTCCTATGAAGGCTTTATCGGATACGAGCATCATTATGAAGAAAAAACCACCAAGTTGCATCGCATTTATCTGGTTCCGGAGAGCAAAGGAAAAGGGTTCGGGAAAGAAGCACTCCAGTTTCTCAATGAGAAGGTTTATGAAAACGAAAACGATAGAATTATTTTAAATGTCAATAAATACAATTCTGCCAGAAACTTCTATGAATCCCAAGGATACAGGGTTTATGATGAAGGTGTTTTTGACATCGGGAACGGGTTTGTAATGGATGATTTTCTGATGGAATTTCTAATTCACAGATGAATGACTTAAAATTTTGTAACTTTATCCTGTAATTCTATAACAAGTGACTTCTTTTTTTAATTCATCTTTGCTTCAGAACCAAATCACTTATTACAATACATTCATATGCTTGGTTTTGAGCTGAATCAGCTTTTTATCAGTATATTTTTTTCATCCTTAGTGTTTAAATTCCTGTATTCAATAATACAGGAGTTTTTTCGTATATATCGCAAAAGTAAAAAAAAATAAAGCTATTTCACTTTTAAATGAAATAAATTATTATATTTACTAAATAAAACTGGCTTTATATCTACTAGGATGAAAATGTATGTTAAATTTGATTTCAATGCCCTCTGCAAAAAGGTATTGGACGAGAAACTAAAAGAACACGGGCTGAAGTACAGGTTACTGAACTTCGGTGAAGTGGAATTCTATGAGCCCCTTACCCAAGAACAGCACAATCTTTTTAAGAAAAATCTTGAAGATTATGGTATCGAGATCATAGAAAGCCAAAAAACTGCTTTGGTACAGAAAATAAAAGATGCCATTGTAGAACTGGTCTTTTCTGATGAGATTATTCCGGTAAAAGCATCGATCTATATTTCTGAGAAGCTGAATCACAGCTACGGATACCTTTCCAACCTATTTTCAGAAGTAGCTTATACCTCTATAGAGAACTTTATTATTCTGCAAAAGATAGAGCATGCAAAAGCCCTGATTATAAGAAACAAGCAAAGCCTTACAGAAATTGCCCACAAGCTGAATTACTCCAGTGTGGCGCATTTGAGTACCCAGTTTAAAAATACAACAGGAATCACTCCATCCCAGTTTCAAAAGATTATTGGCAGGCGAAGAAGAGTACAAAGCATGGTAATAAACCCTAAAATGCAGTATGAATAAAGAATTTCTGAACGTAATAGTAGCAGATAGCGATGACAATACATTGATTTTTTTTAAAAACATTCTAAAAGAGTTGAAAATCTCTGTAAAAGTTCAATGTTTCAGTAACGGAAAAAACCTGATGGAATATCTCAATAATGATGATGCTGTAGTTCCGGAAATTGTTTTTATCAACTACGCTATTCCTGGAAAGACAAGCATGGAATGCCTGGAAGATATCACTTCAAATTCAAAATTCAAGAATATGGTGACGGCTATTTTTTCTGAACCGATTCCGGAAAATGAAATAGAAGATATTTTTGTAAAAGGAGCTCACATTTTTATGAAAAAACAGGATTGTTTTGATAAGCTTAAAAAGGTGCTTACGGAAGTTATTACCATCAATTGGCAGTATCACACCTCAGGATTGAATAAAGATAATTTAATCCTGAAAGTATGATGAATAAAGGATTTATTAATTTAATATTAAGAAATTCTGAATCGTATTTATTGCATACTATTCACAAATAAGTGATAATTTTATAACGAATAATTAAAATAATATAAAAGGCATCTGAATTAATATACTGACATTTGTAAAAGTAAACTCAGACACAAATTTCATTATATAGTAGAAGATACAGATGAATGAAAGGTAATTGTTTCTAAAAATAAAGAATTATATAAATCACGATGTTAGTTAACAAAATGAATTATAATAATTTTCCAATTTTAAAGCATAGAAGATCTTTAAACAAAACGGTACAATCATGAAAACTCAATAAGTAGTTGGAGGTATTTTTATTCGTTTCATTCCCTCATCTCCACCGAAAAACAGTTAGTTTTTATAATAAGCAAGTTGGAAAAAAATAATTCATTTTGTTTTTTATAATTTATTTTAATAGTTAGGTCTTAGACTATTTATCTATTATATTGTTATATAAATATTTTTTCACACCACACCACATCACAAAATATTAAGCCTAACTATTAAAATAAATTTATTTTGAACAGACCAAAAGTAATTTCTTCTAAATAACAGTTTTATAAGGGGGCCGCAGGAAAATTTTCTGCGGTTTTTTTTATGATATTTTACTCCATTTATTTTTCCCTTTGTAGTACCTGATATAATAGTTTTTAATAATCAGATTATCCTGTCTGGAAAGCATTGGATCTGCTTCCAGTATTCTTTCTACTGTATTTTTTGTAGTTTTAATGATTGCCGAATCATTAATAAGATCCAGTCTTTTAAAATCTACCACGCCACTTTGCTGGGTACCCAGAATATCTCCCGGACCGCGAAGCTGCATATCCACTTCAGAAATTTTAAAACCATCATTGGTTTCAGTCATGGTCTTAATACGAGTTCTGCTTTCTTTGGATAATTTATCGGAAGTCATCAGGATACAGTAACTCTGTTCGGCACCTCTTCCCACACGTCCTCTGAGCTGGTGAAGCTGTGATAGCCCGAACCTTTCTGAACTTTCAATTACCATTACAGAAGCATTGGGAACATTTACCCCCACTTCAATGACCGTAGTTGCCACCATAATTTCTGCCTTACCCGAAGCAAAATAAGCCATTGCAGCATCTTTTTCGTCAGGTTTCATCTTACCATGCAGCATAGTTACATTGTATTCTGAAAAATATTCCATGACATGCTCCAGACCTTCCATCAGGTTTTTATAATCTAAGGTTTCAGATTCCTCAATAAGAGGATATACGAAATAAACCTGTCTGCCTTTCTTAATTTCATCTTTGCAGAAATTATATACATACAATCTGTCTTTTTCACGTCTGTGAGCAGTAATAATAGGCTTTCTTCCTACAGGCATTTCATCAATAACGGAAACATCAAGATCAGAGTAAAAACTCATAGCGAGAGTTCTGGGAATCGGTGTCGCGGTCATCACAAGAATGTGCGGTGGAATTTTATTTTTAGCCCAAAGTTTAGCCCGCTGAGCAACTCCAAATCTATGCTGCTCATCAATGATGGCTAATCCCAGGTTTTTAAATTTAACCTTGTCTTCTAAAACCGCATGAGTTCCTACCAAAATAGAAAGTGTACCATTTTCCAGTTCTTCATGGATAATTCTTCTTTCCGCTGCTTTGGTAGAACCTGTCAGGAGACGGATATTGATTCCTGTTTTTTCTAAAAGTTCTTTAATTCCATTATAATGCTGCTGGGCGAGAATTTCCGTAGGTGCCATCAAACAGCTCTGAAAACCATTGTCCATAGCAATAAGCATGGTAAGAAGAGCTACCATTGTTTTTCCTGATCCTACATCACCCTGTAAAAGCCTGTTCATCTGAATAGGCCTCTTCATATCCACTCTGATTTCCTTTAAAACTCTTTTCTGTGCATTGGTAAGTTCAAAAGGAAGATGGTTTTCATAAAAATCATTGAAATGATCTCCAATAATTGGAAAAGGATTACCATGAGACTGCGTTTTATGATGTAATTTCTTTAAACCATATCCTAACTGAAAGAAGAATGATTCTTCAAATTTCAACCGGTAATCTGCTTTATCAAAATGTTCCTGATCTTTTGGAAAATGAACATTCAGAAAAGCATGTTGCCTGGACATAAATTTAAAGGTTTTCATCAGATACTCCGGAAAATTCTCTTCAATAAGATTCGGAATCTCTTTGCAGATATTTCTTAAAGCATTCTGAAAAAATCGTTGATTTAAACCTCTTTTAGTCAATTTTTCAGAACTTGGATAAATCGGTTTAAGACGCGTTTCACCTTCTTTTTTTTCTTCTGCTTCTATTTCCGGATGAGGCATAGAAAACTGTCGGTTGAAAACATTGATTTTCCCAAAAATATAAACCTCTTTATTGATGGGAAGCTGTTCTTTCAGCCATTTGGAATACTGAAACCACACCAGATCCATACTGCCGGTATCATCATTGAATTTTGCAGATAACCTCTTGGTTTTCCCCGTTTGGATTTCCTGTACCTGAGTAATTTTTCCTCTTAGCTGGATTTCCTGACTACTTTCTTCCTGAAGCTGGGATATTTTATAAATTTTGCTTTTATCCAGATAACGGATAGGGTAGAAGTTCAACAGGTCTTCAACAGTTGATAATCCCAACACACTTTTGATGAGTTTGGCTCTTTCCGGACCTATTCCTTTTACGTATTCTATGGAAGTTTCTAAAGTCATTTTTGATTTGATATCTGGTTTCAATATCTCCAGATCTGTATGAAAAAACAAAGGTTCGAATTTCGGTAAAATAAAAAAGACTTCCAAAAAAATTGGAAGTCTGTATAGTGAATTTTTAGAATTGAACCCGAAAATTGGGTTTTTTGAAGCTCTAAATTACTCTTTGATTTTAGATTTGAACTTTTTTTGGTAGTCTTCCCACTGTTCTCTGGTTTTAATCTTTTTGAACAAATCTTTTGAGATCAGTTCCAGATAAGGTTCCAGTTCTTTAGCGGATAATTCTCCCTGAAGAATGGTAATAGGATCTCCGTGCTCATCCAGAAATACAGTACTCGGAACAGCTCCTACATTCATGTATTGTGTAAACTCGTGCAGGGAATTCTTTCCTTTTTTGTGCTCACTGTTCGGATTGGAAAATGTTCTTCCAAAGATTTCAATGCTCTTTTTTTCTTCTGCATTAAACTTTACCGGATAGTAATTCTCATTGAGAATCTGAGCAATCACAGGATGTCCATATGTTTTTTTATCCATGATTTTGCATGGGCCACACCAGTCTGCATAAAAATCAATAAGTATTTTCTTGGGATTTTCTTTTTGGGCTTTTAAGGCTTCTTCAATGGTCATCCACTTTACTTGAGCAAAACTGAAATTTAATAAAAGTAAGAGTGTTATGCTTAAAATTTTCTTCATATTGTGATATTTAGGTAAAAATAAGCATAATTACTTATTTTTTATTTTACATCTTGCATTAATTTTTTCACGAGTGAAGAAAGCAATATTAATACCACTCCTGCAATTAATGCATAAATACCCAGTGTTTTATATCCGTCTGTGTAGGCTAATAGTTTACTCATATTGGTATTTCCGGTGTTGGATTCAGATAAGCTTGCCCCAATTTTTCCGGCAGCAAACTGTCCGAATGCACTTGCTAAGAACCATAATCCCATCATCATACCGAACATTTTTTTAGGAGATAGTTTGGTAATAATAGACATCCCAATTGGACCTAAACATAATTCTCCAAAAGTAATGACAAGCCATGTGAAAGTAAATAAGTTAAGTGAAGATTTTCCGTCTGCACCGGCAAAATATCTTAAACTATAAAATAAGAAGAATCCTGCTGCCAGAAATAAAAATCCAATTCCAAACTTATTAATAGTGTTAGGCTCAAGTTTCTTTTTGTTTAAACCAACCCAGGCTAAACCAATAAGTGGGCTAAAAATAATAATAAAGAAAGAATTGGCACTGTTATTAATTACATTAGGGTCCATACCAAAACCCAACAAACTATGTACAAGGTTATCTTTAGCAAATAGAGACAGAGAGCCGCCGCTTTGTTCGTAAATAGAATTAAAAACAAAATACATGAATATAAATACAAAGGCAGCAATCAATTTCTTTTGATAAGCAGATGTTTGTTTTAGGGTTTCCATTATGAAATAGCCTACAGCTGCAATACCAATCAGATACATGAAATAATCTGTAAAGCTTGTATTTTTAACCATAATAAAAATAAGCGGCATACTTAATAATGCACCAATATATACCATTACTTCACGTAAAGTTCTCTTTGATTTAGGAATTAACTGCAGTGGAGAATCTCCAATTGGCCCTAAGGTTTTTCTGGTAGCAAAAAAAGTAATGAGACCTAAGACCATTACAATAGCAGCAGCCAAGAAGCACCATGACCAAGAATGGTATTTTCCAAGATAAACACATAAAGCTCCTCCTAAAAGTCCTCCAATATTGATTCCTGCATAGAAAAGCCCATACCCGGCATCCCTTCTTGGATCATCTTCTTTGTAAAGTTCACCTACCATAGAAGAGATATTAGGTTTAAAAAATCCAGTACCTATAATAGAGCATGTGATCCCAAAATAGAAAAAGTCATGTGGAGAAAGAGCAATGATAAGGTTTCCCACTGCCATAATAAGACCTCCGAAAACAAGAGACTTTTTGAAACCTAGGATTTTGTCTGCGAAGATACCTCCGATAAAAGTAAATGCATAAATAAAAGCCTGTATAGCTCCATATTGTAAATTAGCTTTGTCTTCCAGCAGCCCTAATTGATCTACCATGAAAATGGTAAGGACTCCCCGCATACCATAAAAACAGAAACGTTCCCACATTTCTACTGTGAATAAGGTCCAAAGCTGTTTTGGATACTTTCCTTTAAAGTCTTGTATTTCTTCTATAGTTAAGCTCATAATGATATATGATTAAGTTCTAATTAAGGGTTTTTATCTTTCTGATCCAGTTCAAAACGGATTCTGTCCTGGTCAATAATTTGTTTTAGTTCTTCTTCTTTTGGGAGGTACAGCAGGTATTTGCTGGCAAATAAATTGTTTTTATCATTCAAAATGGAATATTTTACAATAGTTTCATCCTTTTCTGAACATAATAAAATTCCGATGGTTGGGTTATCTCCTTCACCGCGTTTTAGATCATCATACATTCTTACATACATATCAATCTGCCCGATATCCTGATGAGAAAGTTCTCCGGTTTTTAAATCAATTATGACAAAGCATTTTAAGATGTAATTGTAGAAAACAAGATCAATGTAGAAGTCCGATGTATCTGTTGAGATATGTTGTTGCCTGGCTACAAAAGCGAACCCTTTCCCGAATTCCAATAAAAACTTCTGGATATGGTCAATAATGGCTGTTTCAATTTCTTTTTCAGAGAATTGTTCATCAGCTTTTAACCCAAGAAATTCAAAAATATAAGGATCTTTTAAAACACTGTGAATACTTTCCGAAGAAGACTTTTTATGTTCTAAAGCCCTTTCGTAAGCTAGCGAATTGATTTGTCTTTTGAGATCTCTTACGTTCCAGTTATTTTGTACGGATTCATTTAGATAATAATGTCTTTTGTCTTTATTATCCTGACTTGAAAGTAATCTGTAATGTGACCAGCTCAATTGTTGAGACAATGTGTCAACAATTGGAAATGCAGTGTAAAACTTTCGCATATTGGATAAGTTGGTATAATCAAACCCTTTTCCAAATTCTAAGGTAAGCTTCTGAGAAAGTTTTTTCAGCGTATATTTTCCATATTCTGCACGTTCTTTTCCCTGTTGTTCATCTTCAACAATAAGTTTTCCAATTTGCCAGTAGGTAAGCAGTAAAGTAGAATTCGCTATTCGAAAAACTTTTTCGCGCGACTGTCTAATGATTTCCTTTACGGATTGGAATAAAGAATCTTCGGAAATTTCCATCGTACGAAAATAAAAAAAACCTCTGACTTAGCAGAGGTTTTATTATATTTTGTTGATACAATTAGTTTACACCATGCATCATTTTCTTTAAGATAGGTGAAATTAAACCTAAGATGACAGAAGCAATACCACAAAGTACTACGAATACCATGAAGAATTCAAATAAGTTGTGGATTTCAAATCCTACAAACGTAGGGTTGTGTAATGGAAGCTGAGCCTTATCAAAAGCCGCTACCTGATCTGCAGTTAAAGTTACTTTTTTATCTAGTACATCCTGAAGATTTACTCCTATTTCTTCTGCTTTTTTAAATTTATCACCTGTTGCAGGGATAAGTGCTCCCAATGAACCTGCCAATGCATAACCAGCAGCGTTAGAAATGAAGAAAACACCATATAATAATGAAGCAAATCTTTTTGGAGCCAGTTTACCTACTAGTGATAAACCGATTGGAGAAAGACAAAGCTCACCACAAGTCTGAATGAAATAAAGTAACATTAACCATTTGATTGCTAATAAACCTGAGTTTCCAAGATCCTTTACATTGTGTGCAATGATGAAATAAGAAAGAGCGATCAATGCTAATCCCATTGCTTGTTTGAAAGGAGATACCGGCTCTTTTCCTTTTGCTCTCAGTTTATCCCAACATAAACTGAAAGGAACTGCTAAAAGAACTACGAAAATTCCGTTGAAGATCTGAACCATTGAAGGAGGCATATTCCATCCGAAAATGTTTCTGTCTGTTTGGTTGTCTGCAATAAATGTTAATGAAGATCCTGCCTGTTCAAATGCTGCCCAGAAGAAAATAATGAAGAATGATACGATATAGATTACCCAGATTCTTTGTCTTTCAATTTTATTTTCTGCAGAAGACATAATCAGGAAGGCAAGGGAAATACCTGCGGAATAGATAAAAGGATAAATAATTCCTTTGATCATTTGACCCATTTCCACTGAGTTAAACCCAAGTTCTCCTACAAGTAAATATCTAAATACAAAGAATAGAACAACAAATATAGCTACCGTAATTCCTAAGAATGTACCAGAGAATTTTGCTGTTTGCGTTTCTCCTTCTTCGAAATCTGCACTTGTATTATTTTTAGGTAATCCTCCTATAGGTCTTCCTTCCGGAGTTACTACATATTTGTTTTTAAGAATAAAGAATGTTATCGTTCCGATTACCATGGCAATAGAAGCCGCCAAGAATCCCCATTTGAAAGCAAAAATATCTCTTACTCCAGTGGTCGCATCTTTTACGTCTCCTACGTATGGACAGATGAACTGACCTAAGAACGCCCCAATGTTAATCCCCATATAGAAAATGGTGAAAGCAGAATCCAGTTTAGATTTTTCCTGCTTTGGATAAAGGCTTCCTACCATTGAGGAAATATTCGGTTTGAAGAATCCATTACCGAAAATAATAACGAATAATGCCAGCCACATAATAAGTTTGGCACTTCCGATATCTGCGGAGAAAGTAGAGGCACTGATGAATAATAGGAACTGACCAATCGCCATTAATGATCCACCAATGATGATGGCATATCTGTTTCCGATGTATTTATCAGCAATAAATCCTCCCAAAAGAGGGGTTAGATAACATAAAGCTAGAAATCCACCATAGATGATCGCTGCATCGGCTTCTTTTATTAATAAGGAATTTACCATGAAGAGCGTCAAAAGAGCTCTCATTCCATAAAAGTTGAAACGCTCCCACATTTCTGTTCCGAAAAGAACCCATAATCCTTTAGGATGCCTGGAATTCTTATTCTCTACAAATTCATCCGGCTTCGGACTCAATGCTTCAATATTATCCATTTCTATTGTTAATTTTTGTTAAGACTGACAAATATAGTTTATTTTGGGTTTTTGGCAAGGTTTTAATTTTATTTTTAAATAAAAAAGCTGCGGAAGGATTCCGCAGCTTACTTATCTTTATAATAATAAGGATTTTAATGCCCTTTTTCAGTCATAATTTTATTCAGTCTTTTTAACATAGAAAGACCTAAAAGTGTAGCAAATATTAACAAGGCAAAGTTAACAAGGAAATAATTCGTTTTGTTTTCATAATTATACCATGTACTTGCCAGGATACCTGAAAGTTTATTTCCCACAGAGTTAGCCAGGAAGAATCCTCCCATCATCAATGCGGTAATCCTTGCAGGAGAAAGTTTAGAGACAAAAGAAAGTCCCATTGGAGATAAACATAATTCCCCGATTGTAATCACTCCATAACTGGCAACAAGCCATAATGGTGAAACTTTTACAGATCCGTTTTCTCCGGCCATCACCGCTAAAACCATTACCAGACAGGAAAGACCGGAAATAAATAATCCTAAAACAATCTTGGTAGGCGTTAAAGGCTCTTTTCCTTTTCTTCTCAATAATGCCCAGAATCCTACGATAACAGGCGTAAGAGCAATAACCCAGAATGGATTGATAGACTGGAATAATTCTGTATTGTATAAATATACTTTGTTTTCAGGGTTTTTCTCAAGGGCAGCACGCTGTTCCGGGGATATGTTTTTAAAATAAACATCTTTTCCCATTTCCTTTTTAGTTTCCCCGTTGTCGTCTTTCTGAGAACGGAACTGGTTGTCATAAACAGGGGTTTCTTTGTCCTCATAACTTTTCCCTTCCACCATATAGATTCCTTCTAATGGCTTTTCAAGAGAGGCAGGAACACTTCTGTCTGTATAATAATTTGCCCATCTTGTCAAAGCTGTTCCATTTTGTTTGAAAACAGCCCAGAAGAACATACTGATCAGAAATACAGAAAGTAAAGCTCCAATAGGTGCTTTTTCGTCCGGTTTAGCTTTAAAATAAAGAGATGCGTAGAAGTAGATTACAGGGACACATGCGAAAATAAAGGCATCTGTACTGTCGCTTCCAAAAATATTATTAGGAATAAACCAACCTATTGCTCCGGCAACGATAGCAGGAACGAAAACTTTAAGCATAATTTCAGAAAGCTTCGTATCTCCTTCCTGTACAGGTTTCATCTGAGCAGCGTGGATATAATGCTTTCTTCCTATGGTGAAAATAACCATACCGATAAGCATTCCTACACCCGCAGTGATGAAAGCTTCACCCCAACCGAATTTATTACGCATAAAAGCGGCAATAATATTACAGATAAATGCTCCGATATTGATTCCCATATAGAAAATATTATATCCGGAGTCCTTGTTAGCTTTATAAGGTTCTTCAGAATAAAGATTTCCTAATAGGGTTGAAATAGTGGGTTTAAAGAACCCGTTTCCTATTATAATTAATGCCAGAGAAGTATAAAATAAAGGTAAATCTTTAAAAACACCCATTCCTATATATCCTGCAGCCATTAAAAAACCTCCAAGATAAATAGATTTAATATATCCTAATACCCTGTCTGCCAGGAATCCTCCAATGAAGGGTGTAAGATAGGTTAAGGCAATATACGTTCCGAAAATGTCATCAGCAGTTTTATCCGGAAGTCCAAGTCCACCTTTCATGCCCGTAGGCTCAATAACATACAGAACAAAGATTCCAAGAATCAGGTAATACCCGAAACGCTCCCACATTTCTGTAAAAAAGAGATAGGGCAGCCCTTTAGGATGTTTAGTCTTCATATTTTCAATTTTCAAATTCCTCAAAAATAAGTTTTTAATTTCAATTGATAAAATAAATAATACTTGCCCTAAATGATTAATGAAATAAATATAAAATTGCTTTGACTGAAATAATAAGTTTTTTTAAATTGACCCAATTAAACTATGAAAAAGCTATTATTTTTATTACTGGGAACGTTTATTTGTTTTTCACAGAGTAACAGATTTATTTATGAAGTCACTTCTAAGAAGGATTCTGCTTCTCAAAACCTGATGAAAGAAAATTTTAATCTTGACACTACGCCCGATGATATTGCCTATTACAATAGGTTCTATTATATCAATGATTCATTATTTGCTGCCAAAAATCAAAACGGATATAAAGGCTATAAGCTGACTTCGTTTCTGATAAAGAAAAATAACAGCAATGAATATCAGAACTATGAATATATAGGAGATGTGAATTTTTATAAAATCAACGAAAAGTCAGAGCAGAACTGGAAAATCTCAGACAGTACCAAAACATTTGGAGGCTATCAGGTTCAAAAAGCAACCACTCAATTTGGAGGAAGAAACTGGGTAGCATGGTTTTCCAAAGATATTCCTATTCCTTACGGACCTTATAAGTTTAATGGTCTGCCCGGACTTATTATGGAGCTGTATGATGGGAAAAAGGACTATTACTTTAAAGTTATTAAAAGTGAAAAAATCCAGGATTCCTATAAACGGATTTCATTAGAAAATTCTATTTCCAGAGCAATCTCTGTTAATCAGGCTAAACTGGATAAATTGAAGTTGGAATTATATGATAGTCCTTTCAAATATATATTGAATGGAAGACTTGTTTTAACTGAAGGGAAAAAATTAGAACTTGAAGATGGTACCATTCTCACTAAAGAACAGTTGAAACCAGCTGAAGTTAACGAAAGAAAAAAAATAAAGGCTTTTAATAATCCAATAGAACTGGATAAGGCTGTAAAATATCCTTAATAAAAATCCCTTTCAAAATATTTTGAAAGGGATTTTTATTATTTTGCTTTTTTGGGAGCCATTGGAGGAGGTGGCCCCTCTTTAATCTCTACCGTTGCTGTTTTTGCTTTTTCTGATTTTACAATGCCATTCACAAAATTTTCCATTTCGTTTTTATTAGCATCAAACTGATTGGCATAAGTATGAGTGGATATGCTGCAATAACCTCCGCTGGTAAGATAAAGATTTGCAATATATTCAAAATCCAATCCTTTAACATTGGCACTGTATTCTAAATGAAGTACCTTGATTCCGTTAACGGTTCTATACTCAGATTTTTTTAATTTAAAATAATCTGAATTTCTTTGGATAATAGGAAGCAGAATATCTTTCAGATTCTTTAGGGTCTGGATAGGCATAATTTCACTTCCAAACAGAGCATACACCGTAGAATTTGAAGTGTTATTAAACGCATATTCTACAAAGGTTGAATTTTCCGGAGCTTTTACAACTTTCCATTTTTTAGGATCATAATAAAAACCTCCATCAACATTTTTACTTTTTACCAGAAAAGTAGACTCTTTTGTTTTTTCGAATAATTCTTCATTGGTTGTAATCGTTTCGAGAATCTTTTCGTCACTTTCGTTTACAAATTTCCAGGTCTTATTATCTAAAAGAACAACTTCTTTTCCATCCTCTGTTAATGCCTTTATTTGAGACTGAACAGAAAGAGAAAACAGAATACAGGCGGATAAAATAATTTTTCTCATTGTGAATATTATAAATTATTCAGAATAAAATCTGTCATTTTCTGATACAACTGAGGTCTTGTCTGTCCACCATTAATTCCGTGGTTTTTATCTGGATAAGCCATGAAATCAAACTGTTTTTTGTTTTGAATCAAAGCTTCAGAGAACTGCATAGAGTTTTGGAAGTGAACATTGTCATCAGCCGTTCCGTGAATTAATAAGAATTTTCCTTTCAATAGGTTTGCGTATTCTGTAGGAGAGTTTTTATCATATCCATCAGGGTTTTCCTGAGGTGTTCTCATAAATCTTTCGGTGTATACAGAGTCATAATATCTCCAGTTGGTTACCGGTGCTACTGCGATTCCCACTTTGAAAACATCGGCACCTTTAGTCATGGCTAAACTGGTCATATACCCTCCAAAGCTCCATCCGAACATTCCGATTCTGCTTTTATCAACATAAGATTGGTTTCCGAACCACTTTGCTGCAGTGATCTGATCCTCAATCTCATATTTCCCTAAGTTCATATAGGTTACTTTCTTGTATTTAGCTCCTTTATATCCGGTTCCACGTCCGTCTACACAAGCTACAATATATCCTTTTTGTACAAGATGGTTGAACCACATTGCATTTCCGTTGTCCCATGAATTGGCAACCTGCTGAGATCCCGGTCCGGAATATTGGAACATAAATAAAGGATACTTCTTATTGGGATCAAAGTTTTTAGGCTTCATAATCCAGGCATTCATCTGATCGCCTACAGCATTTGGAATGGTGATGAATTCTTTTTCAACAAAATTATCGGTCTTTAGCTTCTGTAACTGATCATTGTTGTTCTGAAGTTCTTTTACCGTTTTCCCGTTACCGTCTTTTAAAACATATGTATAAGGTTTTGCTGCCGTAGAAGAGGTTTCGATGAAATAATTATAGTTCTTGCTGAAATTGGCAGAATTATTTCCTTCCGCATTGGAGATCAGCTGAGTTTTTCCGTTTTCGATATTCACTTTGGAAATCACTTTATTAATGCTCCCTTTTTCAGTAGTCTGAATGTAAATTTCTTTAGATTTAGGATTAAATCCATAATAATCGGTTACTTCCCAGTTTCCTTTTGTGATCTGCTTTTTGAGCTTACCATCCCTGTCATACCAGTAAAGGTGACGGTTTCCATCTCTTTCAGATGACCAAAGGAAAGAATCATCTTCAAGGAATTCCAATGTTGGGCTGTCTGTATCAATCCATTTATCATCAGTTTCAGTGAATAATTTCTGAACAGCTCCTGTTTTGGTATTTACTTTTAAAATATCTGAAGCATTCTGGATTCTTTCAGAAGTAATTAAAACAATTTCATCTGGTTTTGCAGTCTGGAATACATTCGGGATGTAGTAATTTTTAAAAGAACCTAAGTTCAGCTGCGTTGTTTTTCCATTGTCAAGACGGTAGAGCTGTGCTGACACCACAGAATTCTTTTCACCTGCTTTCGGGTATTTATAACGCATTTCAGCCGGATAAAGGGTTTTTCCATAGATGGGAATGTAGATTTCCGGAACCTGGCTTTCATCAGATTTTACAAATACGATGGCATCAGAATTCTTTGTCCACTCATATTGTTTTGCATGTCCGAATTCTTCTTCATACACCCAATCAGCCAAACCATTCAGGATAGAGTTTTTCTTACCATCTGTAGTAATCTGTGTAATTTTTCCTGAACTAAGATCCTGATAGAAAAGATTATTGTCAACAATAAAAGCCACTTTCGTACCGTCTGGCGAAAATGTAGGTTCCTGAACCGGTTTTCCTTCATTCAAACTGATTGTTTTCCCGGATGTTAAATCTTTTACCTCAAATTTTCCAAGAAAAGAATGCCTGTAAATAGGCTGGCTTCCAACCTGTAAAATAATTTTAGATTCATCATCAGAAAAAATATAGCTTTCAAATCTTCCGTCCACAAGGTTTCCTTCTTTTTGTGAGGTTTTGTAAGAATATTTTGCAATTCCTGACGGTTCAATGACAAGATAGTTCTCTCCGTTTTTCATGGAAGTGATTCCTGCGATCCCTTTTCCACGGTAGTATCCTGAATATATTTTATCTAAAGTGATTTCCTGTGCTGATACATTTTGAAATACCGCAGCTACAGTAAGAGTTAAGAGTAGTTTTTTCATTTCTAGCATTAATGGATTTCAAAGATAATAATTTTATTAAAATGTGTAAAAAAGCTTTTCAAATAAGCCTTTTGGCAAAAAAATTGAATATCATTACTTATAATCAAATCAAATAATAATTATGGAAACGAATGCATACAACCAGAAACTAAACCGTTATGTATTAAACGACCAGATTGTTTATACAGGTTTTTCCAGCTTTACTGACGCTGAAGAATGTGCTCATAAAAAAGGCGGAACATTGGTGGAAGTGGTGTTTAAAGACGGAAATGATAATCCCGAAATTACAGATGAGGCGGGGTTGATAGAGAAAAAAATTCATTACTATGTGTATGCAGGCGATGAGTATAAATTTATCCATTCCTCAGATCCGGGATTTAGAAAATATGCAGATGAGCTGCAGAAAATAAAAGCAAGAAATGATAAAACCAGTCCGGATGAACGTTATTTTGCCAATTTTGAAATTGAAAATATAGAAGACCCGATTATTGTGATCAAGAATGATCATTTTGAATCGGTAACATCAAGAGAGCGTTCAAAATATTTGAAACATGCCTGCGTTTATGAATTAGGGGTATCCCTGCCAAAATCTTAAAAAAATCTGATCATGAGCAAGACTAAATATTCAGAAAAAGCTCAGGACAAAGTAGGAAAAGTGATGCACGAATTCAAGGAAGGAAAACTGAAATCTTCTTCCGGAAAGAAAGTGACAAACAGAAAACAAGCTATTGCTATAGGCATTTCTGAAGCAAAAGAAGAAGGTTTAAAGGTACCTCCAAAGAAAAAAAGTAAATAAACTTCAATAAAAGAGCCTGGAAATTTTTTCCGGGCATTTTTATTGAAAAGTGAAATCATAAACCTATAAAATTGCTAATTAAATAGATGAACCTCCAGGTCGAATCTATGCTTTTTGTTAGTGTATTTTAATGTATTGTTTTTAAAGCCAGTGAATTATGTTTATTGACGTATATATGCTGTATGTCTTTACCATTGAATTTATCTTTTTTATTGCAAATTCGTATTACTTATTTTTTTACTTAAAAACCAGAGTAATCATTAGTGTATACTATAAAAAAATGTCCATTGCCTATATAATAAAGATGCCTCCATTGGTCCGAATTTCTAACGGGATAGAGGCTTTAAAAAACAAATTCCATATGTTCAAAATTTTGAGATCCATATTACTCATTATATCAATTTGCAATTGCATAGCGGTAAACGGTGGAAGTTTCCATAAAGAAAATCCCAGACCTAAAAAAAGCATGAGATCCGGTATAAAGCAAACAAGACCTAATATCTTATTTATTCCTATTGATGATTTAAGACCTGAAACCGGCTCTTATGGGAATACGGTGATTAAAACACCTAATATGGACAAACTTGCGGCAAGAGGAGTTGTTTTTAAAAGAGCATATTGCCAGCAGGCAGTATGTAATCCGTCAAGAGCCAGTCTTCTAACTGGTTTGAGGCCTGATTCTGTTCGTGTGTGGGATCTTCAGACAGATTTGAGGAAAAACCTGCCAGATGTAGTAACGCTTCCGCAGATCTTTAAGAATAATGGTTATTATACGGTGGGTATCGGAAAAACCTTTCATAATATTTTTCCTGATGAGAAGTCGTGGAATGAAGATCTTCATGTAGACGGATATCCTTTTGATCCGGATGCAGTGTATCTGCTGGAGAAAAACAAGATGATTCAGAAGGAAAAAGAACTTAGTCTTCAGAAAAGCGGAAGAGGCAAGCCGGATGTTTATGGTTTTGTCTATACAAAGGCTAATTCCGTTGAAATGGCAGATGTTGATGATAATGCTTATTATGATGGTGCACAAACAACTATGGCTATTAAAAAACTTAAAGAATTAAAAGAAAAAAATCAGCCTTTCTTTTTTTCAGTAGGATATTATCGTCCGCATTTACCATTTAACGCTCCAAAAAAATACTGGGATTTATATAACAGAAACGACATTCCTCTTGCTAAAAATCAATTCATGCCCGAGAATGCTCCGGAATTTGCCGTACATGGTGATGCCGAACTGAGAACTTATACGGATAGAACCGATCTGCCTTTACCTTCGGAAAAGCCTTATGATGTGGAAAAGCAAAGGGAGCTTCTCCATGGGTATTATGCCTCTGTCTCTTATATGGATGCCCAGATAGGAAGATTGTTAAAAACACTGGATGAATTAGGGTTGAGTGAAAATACCATTATTGTATTGTGGGGAGATCATGGCTGGAAACTGGGAGAACATAACGGTTGGTGTAAGCAGAGCAACTATGAGATTGATACCAGAGTGCCGCTTATTATCAGTGGAGCAGGAGTAAAGGCGAAAGGAAAAACAAGCAATGCTCTCACAGAGTTTGTTGATATTTATCCTACCTTATGTGATATGGCAGGTATTAAAATTCCTGAATATCTTCAGGGAAGCAGCATGAAGCCTTTGCTTACTAACCCTGTACATACGTGGAAGACAGCTGCCTACAGTCAATTTTTATTAGGGAGGTTTGGAGCAAAAAAAGAAGAGCAAAATGTAGAAAGAATGGGATATGCCATCAGGACAGACCGATACCGTTACGTGGAATGGTTTGAATGGGACAAGGAAGCCGAGAAGCCAGGAAACTATCTTGCAAGAGAGCTTTATGATCATAAAAAAGATCCTGATGAAAATATCAATATAGCTGAAGAAGTTTCTTCTAAAAAACTGGTAAACCAGCTTTCTCTTCAGTTGAAAAAAGGGTGGCGGTATAGCAAGCCCAAGTTTTAAAATCTAAAATAAACAGATAAATAATGTTCTCTGTAATAAAGATGATGATATGCACAGGTGCATTAAGTGTTGTATGTACCTGTAATAAAGCTAAAATCTCAAAACCGCCGAAAGAAAAACCAGGGCATACCTGCATGAATATACCCGCGCGGTTGAGAACTACGGACTCATCTTCAATTAGTTTTAGTGGGGATACTTCTCTGGAAGGAATGATATTGATTCCGGGAGGTGAATCTGATATGGGAGGTGATAACAGTCAGGCTGATCCAGATGAATTTCCTAAACATAGAGTAAAAGTTTCTCCGTTTTATATGGATATAACAGAAGTGACAAATGCACAGTTCCGTAAATTTGTAGATGCTACAGGTTATATCACAACTGCAGAACGTAAACCTGATTGGAACGAATTAAGAAAAAATCTGCCTGAGGGTACTCCGAAACCTCCGGATAGCTTATTGGTAGCTGCTTCATTAGTATTTAAACCTACAAATAAACCTGTGAATCTGAATGATTTCAGCCAATGGTGGAAATGGGTAAAAGGAGCTGACTGGAAGCATCCGCAAGGGCCGGCTAGCAATATCGAAGGAAAAGGCAACTATCCTGTAGTGCATATAAGCTGGGATGATGCACAGGCTTATTGTAAATGGTCCGGTAAACGTTTGCCCACAGAAGCAGAATGGGAATTTGCAGCACGGGGTGGATTAAAAAATAATATTTACCCATGGGGAAATGAATCCATCAATACAGGAGTTCCTAAAGCGAACAGTTGGGAAGGAAAATTTCCTTACCTTAATGAAAAGAAAGACGGATACATTACCCTTGCCCCTGTACAATCATTTAAAGCCAACGGATATGGTCTGTATGATATGGCCGGAAATGTTTGGGAATGGTGCAGAGATTTATACAACTACGATTACTATAAAAAGCTGGAAGGCAGACTGGTTCTAAATCCTCAGGGTGCCGACAGGTCTTATGACCCTCAGGAACCGTATAGTGTAAAACGAAGCCTGCGTGGAGGAAGCTTTTTATGTAATGATAGCTATTGCAGTGGATACAGGGTTGCCCGACGTATGAAAAGCAGTCCTGATACAAGTCTTGAACATACCGGATTCAGGTGTGTTCAAGACATTATTAATTAATTCTATTTCTGATTATTATAGAGAATTCGGTAATATTCATCAGCCATCCTGTCGCTGTTGAAATGATCTTTCACATCATTCATAGCATTGTACTGGATTTTTCTCCATTGATCAGGGTGGTCATAATAGGTGGGAAGAATTTCGTTTTCAAGGATTTCATATAAGGTGTTCAAATCATAATTATCCTGTTCGTAGATGCTCATATTCTGATAATCGGCTTTTGGTACAACGAAAGAGTTTTCTCCATGTTTGGCAAATTCCGGAATCCAGCCGTCATCTGTGGATAAGTTGATTGAACCGTTCATAGCAGCCGTCATTCCTGAAGTTCCTGAAGCTTCCCTTGGAACTCTTGGGTTATTAAGCCATACATCAGAACCTTGTTTTAAAGATTTACTTAAAGACAGTTCATAGCCTGTAAGAACGGCAATGTTTTTATGATATTTACTTTCTTCAACCAAGGTATTGAAGGTAGAAATTGCGGAGTAATCCATTGGGTAAGGCTTTCCTGCCCAGATGATTTGTACCGGATATTTTGGATGGTTCAGAAGTCTGTAGAATCTTTCCTTGTCATGTAAAAGAAGCTCTGCTCTTTTATAACCCGCAAATCTTCTGGCCCAGACCATGGTAAAGACATTAGGATTAAATAAATTACCTGTTTGATCTGCAACAATACTGAACAATTTTTTCTTTAGATACTTTTTGCGGTAATCAAAAACAGTGGCATCATTCTCATCTTTTGCATTGTAAAGAGGTTTGTCTGCCCAGTATTTAAATTCCTGAGCGTTGGTAATTGACGTGATTTCGCAGATTCCCTGATATTTACTCCACATCGCCCTGGAAACTACACCGTGAAGCTGGGAAACTCCATTGGCGATTCTTGCCATTCTCAATGCACAAAGAGAATGATTAAAACGGTCATCATCAGAACCCTCAATCTTTTTTACCTCTTCCATACTGTAGCCTGAAAAATAGGACATATCATAACATAATCTGAAACTATGTTTTTCATTTCCTGCTTCTTCAGGTGTGTGCGTTGTAAAAACGAGTTTTTCTTTAACTTTATTAAGATCTCCGTTGTATTTTTTTAGAAGATAGAATGCCGCCGGAAGTCCATGCGCCTCATTAAGATGGTAAACTTCCCTTTCAATATTCATTTCGTCCAGTAACTTGGCGCCTCCTTTTCCGAGTAAAATATATTGTGCAAGTTTTGTAGATTCATTGGCATCATACAACTTGTGACAGATCGTTTTGGAAACGTGATCATTTTCCGGAACATCTGTGGAAAGAAAAAACATAGGTGCTGTATTGAAAATTTCAGGATCAAGGTACCATACCTTTACCCAAACCGGAGCACTGTGGATTTCGATTTGAAATTTTATTCCGGTGTCTTCAAGAAAACTGTACATTTTTCTCGTCCATACAGGTTGTAAGGTCTGATCATGATTTCTTGCCTGGTCATAATAACCGAACTTCCATAGGATACCGATTCCAATAAGATCCTGCTTAAGGTTATAGGCACTTCGCATGTGAGATCCTGCCAGAAAGCCCAGCCCTCCCGAATATATTTTCAGTACCTGCTCAAGAGCAAATTCCATTGAGAAATAGACGGTTTTTTTGGAATATTGAGGATTGATAGTGTAGGGTATTTTGAAATTCCTAAAATCCATAAATGTGCGTTTGTGTTAGAAAAGGCAAAGGTATACATTATGAAAATAAACTTTACATTAATTAATCGATAAATTAATTTAAAAACTAAATATCGGATTGTTTTTTTGCTTACCTTTAAGAGTGTAAATTTTTGATTATCAAAAACTTTTAATGATGAAAGCCCAAGGCTGCATGTGTTCTTTAATTAAATAAAAAAATCACACATGAAAAAGACGTTTTCTGAAGAAGATCTGATAAAGAATCTGAGTTTATATTACCTGAACCGGCATTTGAAAAAAAAGCCCATAGAGAAGTATCACCGTACCATAGACGAATCTCCGCTGCATGACCGTGAAAAGTACAGAAAGAAATCTGAGATTCTTCTTCTTAATTCTTTTATGCATCACTTCCCCGAAGTTAAATTTGAAAATCTTACCTGTGAGAGTCCAGACTTTATCGCAAAACTCAACGACAAAAAAATTGGAATAGAACTGACTGAAGTAATCAACCATCTGGAAATGAAGAAAGTGGAAAGTACTTTGAATAAAATGTTCCGTCAGGCAGAAATAATATTAGAACAGGAAGACACTACGAAATATCGTGGTGTTTATTTTTTAGAATTCCATCCGGAAACGAAATTTGATATCCTGGAAGTACAGCAGGAAAATATCATCAGCATTTATAAGACCATCAAAAAAAACAAACCGGTAGGCTGTATAAAAAGTGTAAGAAAATCTTTTCATCGCAGAAATGTATTCATTACCCACGAATACAGTATGAATCTGTTTGATGAACTCTGTTCGGAAAAAATTCTGGAACTCATTGAAAAGAAGAATGAAAAGTTTCCTTATTATGATACTTCTGTAGATGAATGCTGGCTGGTTATTGTTTCCGATATGAATTCTATTGCTTCAAGATATACTTTCATTCAGGATAAAGAACATTTGAAAGAAGTAAAAAGTCCTTTCCATAAAATATTTCATCTGGAAAATCTCTGTGGAAATATTACTAGTATAAAATAAAGCTGATATTTTATTGTGTTTGGTTATTTTACTCTTTAATTTGAGATAATGTGAATAATTTCAAATTATTTAATGTTTTAATTTGTAATAGTTTAAAATTATTTAGATTTTATTGTTTTTAATTAAAATAAGATTATATTTGATGTGCATTGAATATCAATACGATGTATAACTGATGTAACCATAAAAACATTAAATCTATGAGAAAACTTTTACTTTTCATACTTCTATGTCTCTCTCATACTTTCTATGCTCAGGCCGATTGTGCTACCGCACTTTCTGTTTGCGGAAACTCAAATATCACTTATAGTCCTACAGGATATGGTAATATAAAAGAATTGGTCAATTCGGGAAGCTGTATAGACTTTACTGGAGAGCACAACTCTATTTGGTATAAAATTACAATCGCTACAGGAGGAACTCTTACTTTTGATCTTGTTCCCAATAATCCGGATGCCGATTATGACTGGGCAATTTTTGGTCCTAATGTAACCTGCGGAAGTTTGGGGTCACCCATACGTTGTAATGCTGCAACGGTTATCGGGCCTGGGCCTGCTACAGGATTGAACATGACAAGTACGCTTTTAAGTGCTGCCGGAGGTTCTTTAACTCCGTATTGCAAATATCTTGATGTTTTACCAGGACAAACTTATTATTTGTTTATTGACAACTGGGTAAGCAGTACAAGTTCTACCACAGCTCCGTTTTCTTTGACATGGGGCGGAACTGCAACACTGGCTTCACCATTTACAGATCCGGCTATACAGACTCAGCCTTTTAATCCTCCCGGAATTCCGGCTGCAAATCCTGCAGACCCAAGAGAAGTGGTGATATGTTCTGCAACAACTTTATTTGATTTTTCTACATTGTCCTCAGGAATTCTTAATGGAAATCAAAACTTTGGGGTAAGCTATCACCTGAGCCAGAATGATGCTTTAACAGGGAATAACCCTATTACAGCTCCTATCACGGTAAATACAACCACTGTCTATTATTACAGTATCAATTACACCGATCCTGCTAATGCGGCTAACCCTCTTAATAAATGCAAACAGGTCGGAACATTCAAATTCAAAGATGGATCTATTACCGCTAAAAATGCAACATTAACTCAGTGTAACAATAATAATGCGGGCACAGCTTTATTTGATTTAACCACGGCAGACGTTATTGGAAACCCGAATGTTACTAAGAAATATTATCCCACAATGGCGGATCTCAATGCCGGAACCAATGAGATTACCACTCCAATGGCATTTGTATCTGCAGAAGGAATTATTTATGTGAAAGTAACCTCTGAGTTTGGATGTACTGCAGTAGCACAGATTACCTTGAAGTTTTATCCGGTTGTGGTTGTGAATGAGACCACTTTGAGATCATGCTTCATCGAAGCCAGCCCATCTACAGCTTCTTTTAATCTGGTCAATGCTTCAGTAACTGGTCAAACTAATCCTACAAAAAAATATTATCCTTCACTCACTGATGCTATTAATCAGACCAATGAAATTCTGAATGCCAATAATTACATTGCACCTAATGGATTTGTTTATGTGAGAGTTTCCAATTCCCAGGGATGTTATAATGTGGCTAAGGTGACTTTAGTGGTTATTCCCCCTGTATATTCTGATAAACTTAAAGATGTGACTATTTGTGCAGAAGACCAGACAACTCTGGATGCAGGACCTGGATTTAAAAGTTACGAGTGGAGTACAGGAGCCACTACCCAAACAATTAAAGCCGGAATAGGAACCTATTGGGTGAAACTTAAAACAGGAGAATGTGTTACAACACAAACAGTAAAAGTACTTCCTTCCGAACAGCCGGTTGTTTCCGGTATTGATATTTCGAATAATACAATCACAGTATCTGTAATAGGAGGAACTCCAGCTTACCAATATTCAATAGATAATATTATCTGGCAGGATTCCAATGTGTTCAATAATCTTTCAAGAGGAGATCATAAAGTCTATGTAAAAGATTCCTATGACTGTGATCCGATAGAGATAGGAATTGTAGTCCCTAATTTGATTAATGTGATTACCCCGAATGCCGATGGAATAAATGATGTAATTGATTATTCTGCATTGGCCAACAAACAAAATCTGATCATGAATGTTTTTGACCGATATGGAAATAAAATATTCCAGGCAGACAGATCAAATGGCTATAAGTGGGACGGCACCCAGGGCGGAAGAAGAGTTCCTACCGGAACCTATTGGTATTCTATTACTTGGAATGAAAATGATAAAAAGAATACCGCCATTAAATTTACCGGTTGGGTATTGGTGAAAAACAGAGAATAACAATAAATTTTATACATAGATAAAACCACTTCATTTGAAGTGGTTTTTATTTTTGAAAGTTATTAAATTAGATAGCAAAATAGAAAAAATGAAAGACCTCTTTGTAAAACGTTTTGAATACTATAAATCTCTTGGTGATAAGACATTCGTTCAGTTGACAGATGAGCAGATGTTCTGGCAGTACAATGAAGAAAGTAATTCTATTGCCATCATCGTGAAACATCTTGCCGGAAATATGCTGTCAAGATGGACAAATTTCCTGACTGAAGACGGAGAGAAATCCTGGCGTAACCGCGATGGAGAATTTGTCAATACCTTTACTACTAAAGAACAGGTTCTGGATTTTTGGGAACAGGGCTGGAAATGCTTTTTTGATGCTCTTGAGAAAATAAATGAGGATAATCTTTATGCAATAACCTATATCAGAGGAGAGGCACATCCGGTGATTGATGCGGTACTTCGTCAATTGGCTCATTATCCTTACCATATCGGGCAGATTGTTTATATTGCTAAAATGATAAAAAATGAAGACTGGAGCACACTGTCTATTGCCCGGAATCGGTCTCAAGAGTTTAATACAGAAATGAAAACCCAATTTTCAAATCAAGATCCGGAAACCAATTCTTCACCTGTCTGCTTTCAAAACAGCCCTGAAGTAAGGGATGAATATAAACAATAGATTGAATCAATCTTGGATTCTTATTAAAATTACTATCTTTGCACCCATAAAATTCAGGAGTAACAAATGTCTACTTTTCACAGAACTGCCGCGTTTCATACACTTGGCTGCAAATTAAACTTTGCAGAAACATCTACTATTGCCCGTCAATTAACAGATGCAGGTTATGATAAGGTAAGTTTTGATGAAAAAGCAAACGTATATGTTATCAATACATGTTCTGTGACTGAAAATGCTGACCGTGAATGTAAACTTCATGTGAAAAGAGCAATGAAAGCCAATCCGGAAGGACTGGTCGTTATTGTAGGATGCTATGCACAGCTAAAGCCTGAAGAAATTTCACAGATTGAAGGTGTTGACCTGGTTTTAGGAGCAAAAGAAAAATTCAATATTCTGAGCTACCTTGATGATTTGGAGAAATCTGAAAGCGAAGGGGTAGTACATTCATGTGAAATTGAAGAAACCGATTTCTTTATCGGAAGCTATTCTATTGGAGACAGAACCAGAGCTTTCCTGAAAGTACAGGATGGCTGCGACTATAAATGTACCTATTGTACGATTCCGTTGGCCAGAGGAATTTCGCGTTCAGATACTATCGAAAACGTTCTCAAAAATGCTACAGAAATTGCGGCAAGAGATATCAAAGAAATTGTTCTTACAGGGGTGAATATCGGTGATTATGGTAAAGGAGAATTTGGAAACAAAAGACATGAACATACTTTCCTTGATCTTATTTCAGAACTGGATAAAGTAGATGGAATAGAAAGAATCCGTATATCCTCTATTGAACCCAATCTTTTAAAAGATGAAAGTATAGAGCTGGTTTCTAAAAGTAAAAGTTTTGTTCCGCATTTTCATATCCCGTTACAATCCGGAAGCGATGATCTTTTGAAAAAGATGAAACGTCGTTACCTGACCAAACTGTACAATGACAGAGTCAATAAGATCCGCGAGGTTATGCCTGATGCGGCTATTGGTGTGGATGTTATTGTAGGATTTCCTGGAGAAACAGAAGAGAGATTCATAGAAACCTATAATTTCCTGAATGATCTTCCTATTACTTACCTGCACGTATTTACTTATTCTGAAAGAGAAAATACGGAAGCAGTTGCTATGGATGGAGTAGTTCCTGTAGCAGAAAGAAAAAAACGTAATAAAATGCTGAGAATTCTTTCTGAAAAGAAGAAAATGGCATTTTATCAGACACAACTTGGTAAAACGCTTCCTGTTCTTTGGGAGCACGAAAATAAAGACGGGAAAATGTTTGGCTTCACAGAAAACTATGTGAGAGTCCAGAAAGATTTTGATCCTGCATCCGTAAACCAAATCGAATTTCTAAATTTAGAAAAAATCCTGTCAGATGGCACGGTTTCTGTGCAATCTTCTTACCAAAGTTTTTTAGCAAAAGCATAGGCTCTTTGCAAAAATTCTACTAAATTTATTTTTAAACTTTTAAATACTACATTCATGAGAGATAAGTTTTTATCTTGGGGAATTGTATTAGTAGCTGCTACATGGATTATAGCACTGCTGATCAGAGCGCATTATTGGATACCTACGCTGTTATCCGCAATTTATGCATTGGGTGTTTACAATGCTTACCAATCGAAACATGCTATTTTGAGGAACTTTCCTGTATTGGGATACTTCAGGTATTTTTTCGAGAGTATTTCACCCGAAATGCAGCAATACTTTATTGAAAGGGAAACAGACGGGAAACCGTTTCCAAGAAACCAGCGTTCTGCAGTATACAGACGTGCAAAAAATTTAAGTGATACTGTGGCTTTTGGTACACAGCTGGAAGTAAATCACAGAAAATATGAAGGGATCAAGCATTCTATTTATGCAAAATCACCATCAGAAGAGCTCCCAAGAGTATGGGTGGGAGGAGAACAGTGTACCCAGCCTTATCACGCTTCTTTATTCAATATCTCAGCAATGAGTTTCGGAGCATTAAGTGACAGAGCACAGATTTCCCTGAACAGAGGAGCAAAAAAAGGAAACTTCTATCATAATACCGGAGAAGGCGGAATTTCACCTTATCATATGGAAGGCGGAGATTTATGCTGGCAAATCGGAACAGGATATTTCGGATGTCGTGATGATGAAGGGAAATTTAATCCTGAATTATTCACAAAATACTCAACTCTTCCTAATGTGAAAATGATAGAAATCAAATTATCACAGGGAGCAAAACCAGGACATGGAGGAGTACTTCCAGGAGTGAAAAATACACCTGAAATTGCAGCAATCCGTCACGTAACACCAGGTATGACTGTTATTTCACCACCCTCACATACGTCATTTTCTGATGCAGCAGGACTGTTGAGGTTCGTACAGCAATTAAGAGATCTTTCAGGCGGGAAACCTGTTGGTTTTAAGCTGTGTATCGGAGATACCAGAGAATTTGAAGATATCTGTGTTCAGATGAATGTTCTGAAGATTTATCCGGACTTTATTACCATAGATGGGGCAGAAGGAGGAACTGGAGCTGCGCCACCGGAATTTTCAGATGGAGTAGGAATGCCGTTAGAGCCAGCTTTGATATTTGTCAACAGAACACTTAATAATTATAACTTAAGAGATAAATTAAGAGTGATTGCCAGCGGTAAAGTTCTTACCAGTCTTGATATTCTGAGAGCAATTTCGATGGGTGCTGATATGTGTAACAATGCCAGAGGATTTATGTTTTCTTTAGGATGTATTCAGGCGTTGAGATGTAATACAAATAACTGCCCTACAGGAGTGGCTACACAGGATAAAATGCTTATCAAAGGACTTGAGGTGACGGATAAAGCAGAAAGAGTATATCACTTTCATAAAAATACCCTTCATACCTGCAATGAATTGATTGCGGCTGCAGGAAGAAGTTCTTATGAAGAAGTAGATGCCACCATGTTTATGAGAGGAGATGAGTTTGATCACCTTGCGGACCTTTACTTCCCTGATATTTTAGGAAATGTAAAGCAGAAGGCAAGATCATAATAATATACGATAAAATAAAAACACCGTCATTGAGACGGTGTTTTTTTATGATGTGATTACTTTTATTGCTGTTGTTCAGAAGTTTGTTTTTGATCATCTGGTCTGTTATCTCGTCCATAAATCTGAAAGTTGAATACAAAAGATTTGTTTCTGTAAGAAGCATTTAAGTACGGATAATGAGGATTTCTTGCAAAAGCAGCTCTGGAAGGAACAATAATTACTCCCTGTAAGTTATAAGGTGTTTCACTGGAAAGATTATTGAATGCTTTGAATTTCTGTAAAGCTTCTCTGAAACCAGGGATTTGATAATACTTGGCTTTTTTTGCTGCATCAGTTGTACCAGCATCCAGTATTGATTTCTTTACGTAATAAAACATAGGGTCAATAGCAGGAATACCACTTCCGTCAATCGTATTTAAAAAGGTAGCTTTTGATGTAAATGAAGTGTTTCCGTCAGAATTAACTGCCAGATAAGAGTAAGCTCTTACCATGAACTTAATAATATCATCAGTTTTGACAGTCTGATCATAAACAGGATCAGGATTAACAGGAGGCTGAGCACCGTTTCTAACGATATAGATAGCTCCCGAAGGAAGTGTTACAGGTGCCAGTTCAGATAATTTTTTTTCGTTATCATCTGCTGTATCCGTAGAACTGAAGGCTTTTATATTACCCTGTGCATCCAGATAATTATCATCCATGAATTTCTTAATGGCCTGATCATCATAGGTGTTTTGTGTATTAATGTCTTCCGGCTCTACATAGGTTGACACATCATCATCTTTCTTACAAGCAGAAAAACACAAAGATCCTGCAAGGATATATAAAAATATTTTTTTCATTTCAAAAAACTTTAATTACTTTACAAATAATATAACGGCAAAAGTATAAAAAAATATGAGAATAGATAAATTTTTATGGAGCATTCGTTTTTATAAGACGAGAAGTATTGCAGCAGAGGAGATTAAAAAGAATAGAGTTTCTATAGGAACGTCTGCCGTAAAGTCATCTAAAGAGGTAAAAGAAGGAGATACTATTAAAATCCGTAAGAATCAAATTGATTATAAAATAAAAGTAATTCAGATCCCTAAAAGCAGAATAGGAGCCAAGCTGGTGCCTCTTCATATTAAAGATGTGACAGATAAAGAACAGTACGAACTGTTGAAACTTCGTAAAATGTCACAAGATTATTACAGAAATAAAGGCGAGGGAAGACCAACCAAAAAAGACAGAAGAGAAATGGACGATTACGTAGGGGTAGGTAACGATATCGATTCTGACTTTACAGATTGGGATGATTTCTTTGGTGAGACAGGTGACGAAGCCGGTGATGAAGATCAATAAATAAAATAGAAAAGCTCTAGAGATAGAGCTTTTCTACTATTTCGTTAACAATGTCCTCCGGTTCTCTGGAATCTGTTCCTACAGTATACTGTGCTTTGCTGTAAAATTGATTTCTTTCAAATAAATGTTTTGCAATGAATTCCGGAAGGTCTTCATCCGAGATATTGGCAATCAATGGCCTTTTTTCTTTCTGTTTTGAAAGTCTTTCTACCAATGTTCCTACCGATGTTCTTAAGAAAAAACTTTTAGAATTGTGATTAATGATCTCCATGTTATTATAATACACAGGAGTGCCTCCGCCAAGGCTTAAAACTACATTTTCTTCCGAAGCCAATATCTCTTCCAGGGCTTCTCTTTCCAGTTTTCTAAAGTAAATCTCTCCCTTTTTTTCAAAAATTTCCGGGATGGTTAATTTGTTTCTTCTTGAAATCTCTTTATCGAGGTCAATTAATTTAAAATTGATTTTTTCGCTTAATATTTTGGAAATGTGAGATTTGCCACTTCCCATGTATCCGATCAATGAAATTACCATGAATTTTTTTAAAACAAATTTGCGAAAAAGTTTTGAGATAAAGAAAAAAGTTATATCTTTGCACCACTTAAAACAAGGGACATTACTTAAATGAAAACTTGTTGCATAAGTGGCCGACTCGGTAGCTCAGCTGGTAGAGCAATACACTTTTAATGTATGGGTCCTGGGTTCGAATCCCAGCCGGGTCACTAGCAATAAATATTACGAATTTTGTGATTTTATTGCCTGCGTGGTGAAATTGGTAGACACGCCATCTTGAGGGGGTGGTTTCCTAAGGATGTGCTGGTTCGAGTCCAGTCGCAGGCACTGCAAAGAAAATTTTATAATTAATATTGAAATTTATTTCATTTTAATTGTGGCCGACTCGGTAGCTCAGCTGGTAGAGCAATACACTTTTAATGTATGGGTCCTGGGTTCGAATCCCAGCCGGGTCACAAGTTTACTGAAAAGTAAATTTTTTTCATATTAATATTTTGTGATTTGGTGTTTCAAAGGCTTCCTTCAGGAGGCCTTTGATTTTTGTATGAAGTCTGATACTTAACTTCCTTTCTTTTTTATTATACATTCAAAAAAAATCCCCAACCATAACAGTCAGGGATATTATATTTTAATTTGGAAAAATCAATCCAAATGCATATTGTCAATTAATCTTACTCCGTCTACAACGACTACGATAAACGCTCTGAAACTTCTGTCTTTATAGAAAAAATCGGTTTCCTGTAATGTATTTTCATCAGCAATAAGGAAATATTCAAGTTTCATTCCCGGCTGGTCATCGAAAATATCAGCTACTCTTTCCTTGATTTCCGGAATAGTAACGGTTCTGAACCAGTCGTTTACCTTTTTTAAAGTCTCATAAATTACTTTAGAGGCTTCTTTTCGGTCTTCATGAAGTCTTTGGTTTCTTGAACTTAATGCCAGTCCGTTTTCTGCCCTGTAAATAGAAACTCCGGTTATTTTAACGGGAAGATGCTTTTTCTCAACCATTTTTTTTATGATAGCGAGCTGCTGGAAATCTTTTTCCCCAAAATAAGCATTGTCAGGCTGTATCTGTCTGAAAAGTTCCTCTACAACAGTTCCTACTCCGTCGAAATGTCCCGGCCTTGATTTTCCTTCCATCTCATTTTCCAATCCATCAAAATCATATTGCTGGCTTTCAGCTTTCTCAGGGTAAATATCGGCTACCTCAGGAATATAAACAGCATCTACAAGACCTGAATTCTGAAGAATAAGTATATCTCTGTTGACATCTCTTGGGTATTTTTCAAGATCCTCAGGATTGTTGAATTGGGTTGGATTTACAAAAATTGAAGAAATGACAAGATCATTCTCTTTTCTTGCCTCTTCATACAGAGAAAGATGACCATTGTGCAAGGCGCCCATAGTAGGAGCAAAGCCAATTCTTTTTCCCATTTCTTTCTGTCTTTCAATGAAATCCTGAAGGACTTTTCTGTTTTTTAGAACTTCCATAGTTTGTTTTAATACTATTTCAAAAATACTAAAAATATCGCATAATAATATGTACTTTTAATAATTTGGAAAAGGTAATTTTCGTAAAAAAATGTTAATTAAAATAATGTTGGATGTTTTTTTGTAATTTTGCACATTAAAGCATTTTTACAAAAATTAGATAGAAAGTTTATGCCGAATCAAAAAATACTGTACATTACTACAGAGATGTATCCATATCAGGAAGATACAAATATGGCTGCAGTGGTAAACAAAATGGCACTTAAGATGCACCAAGAAGGCAATGATGTAAGAGTTTTTATGCCAAGATTTGGACAAATAAGTGAGAGAAAGTTTCAGCTTCATGAGGTAATCCGTCTTTCAGGGATGAATATTATTATCAATGACCTGGACCAGCCTCTAATCATTAAAGTAGCGTCTCTTCCGGGGGAAAGACTTCAGGTTTACTTTATTGACAATGAAGAATACTTCAAAAGAAAACAATATTATTTCGACGATGAAGGAAACCCTTTCGAAGACAATGACGAAAGAGCGATTTTCTTTGCCAGAGGAGTTATTGAAACAATTAAGAAACTAAACTGGGTACCGGATGTTATCCATTTAAATGGATGGATGGCTTCTTTCGTTCCAATTTATCTTAAAACGTATTACGAATCAGATACTTATTTCAAAGACGCGAAAATTGTACTTTCTCTTTACAATGAGAAAGATGCTGACCTGGATAAAAAGATTGACGAAAAACTACAGTTTGATAATATTTCAGGATTAAAAGCGTTAGATAACCCAACTATTAAAAGTTTTGTTATCGAGAGTATGAACTATGTAGATGCCGTTGTGAAAGGAGACGAGTTTCTGGATGAAGACCTGGATAAGGCTTTCAACGAAACTGCAACCCAAAAATCGGAATATCTGGACATAGATTCTATAAATCAACTTTATTAAAAACACATTTTTAATGACTCATAATCTTAAAAAGACCTTCGCCATGCTTCTATTGGCGATTTTTGGAAGTACATTCCTTTATAACTGTGAACCTGATCCGGATTCTCTTGGTGAGCAGTTGTTCAATAATGATGCTGCGCAAGGTAATGAAATTTCATATCCCGTTATCGCATACAATTACAACAATAATGATTCCATCAGAAGTGATGCTGCCAGACTGATCAGTGGGGTGAGCGAATCTGGTGCTGCTTCTTATGTAGGTGTACTGGGAGCCTTTACTGAAGGCGAATTTGGAATGCAGAGAGCATCGTATGTTACCCAGCTAAGAATGCCGGTAGATAATTTCGACTTCAATGGGGCAAATCCGAAAGTGGATTCTGTAGTCCTTGTGGTAAGACCACCAGCCAATACAACTACGAATACTTACTTCTTTGAAAGCGATTCATTAAAAACAAATACATTTGAGAAAAGTGATTTCCCTGTAGACGGAGTTGCTACGGCTGTTTCAATTGAGAGAAAAACGTATCCTGTTCGTAAATACGGTAAAATAGGAGGGGCTTCAAAATCAATGAAAATCAATGTACATGAAGTTACTACATTTTTAGACTCGAATGACGATACTTTCAAACGTTCCAATAAGAATATAAGTACTGGTGAACTGTTAGGTTCAGGAGTATTTAACGGTAACATCAGTTCTTTATCTATTACTAAAAAATCTGATAACTCAGTTGTATTTACCGGAAACTTAGGATTCAGAATAAAACTGAGCAATACAAACTTTTTCCAGACTCATATCCTTGATAAAAAAGGAAAACCAGAGCTTCAGGATGCTTCAAACTTTATCAGATATTTCAAAGGAATAAAGATTTCTGTGGATGAAACAGATAAATACCTTTACCAGTTCTCTCCTGATGATTTACAGCTTGTCATGTATTATAAATATGATAAAACAGAGAATGGAGCAACTACAAGACCACAAACAACACTTAATTTCAACTTAGGAGGTTCTAATGCTCATATCGGATTGTATGAATACAGCAGATCAGGATCATCTGTAGCTAATGCATTGGCTGCAAGTAATCCTAATGAAGGTGATGAGAGACTTTTTGTTCAGGGAATGGGAGGTCCTTCTGTTGTAGTGAAAATTAAGGATGAAACAATTGCACAACTTAAAGATGTTTACAATAAAGAAAAAGCAGGTATTGTAAGTGCTAAAGTTAGAATATATCTGGATCCTTTAAGCTGGAAAAATAAAAATTCAACAGAAGATCGTAAGTTTTCAATTTTGACCAATACATTAAACAGTAATGGTACTATTGATTACTCAAAGTTAGGCTTTACATCAGATCTGACTTCAGGACTTGGTCTATATTATTATAAAGAAAATCCTGGGTACTATGATTTTGTAGTAACAAAAACCATCAAGGATCTTGTTGAAGGTAAAAAAGAAACTGTAAGTGGAGTTGAGCAGCCGGTAACGAATAAACCGTTGGTGATCAGTGCCGGAACATTTGCCGCAACTGCTACAGGAAGCCTTTTAGGAGTTCGTAATACGACAAGAGCAATCGATATGAACAGAATTATCCTGACAGGTATAGATAAAACAAATACGAATCCAAAAAGAATCCAGCTAATGGTGACTTACGGGACGAAAAAATAAACATTAAACAACACTAGACAAAATAAAATATGTGCGGAATAGTAGGATATACAGGTTTTCAAGACGCTTATGAAATCGTAATTAATGGTCTTAGAAGATTGGAATATAGAGGGTATGACAGTGCCGGAATTGTTTTAGAAGGTTCAGATAACAAGCTGGAAGTAGAAAAAACAAAAGGTAAGGTTGAGGATTTGGTGAATATTTCGAAAGAACTAAAAGGAAAGTCTAAAATTGGAATGGGACATACCCGTTGGGCAACCCACGGAGTTCCTAGTGACAGAAATTCCCACCCGCACTTGTCAAATAACGGCAAAATCGCAATCGTACATAACGGTATCATTGAAAATTATGATACCATTAAAACGATGCTTACTGAAAAAGGATTTACTTTCAAATCAGAAACTGATACAGAAGTACTGGTAAACCTTATCCAGTATTTTATGGATCTTAATCCTGAAACTGATTTCCCAACTGCGGTAAGATATGCATTGAATGAAGTATATGGAGCCTATGCAATCACTGTACTTCATGAAGATTATCCTGGAGTATTGGTGGTAGGAAGATTAGGTTCTCCTCTGGCAATCGGAATCGGAGATAAAGAATACTTTATTGCTTCTGATGCCTCTCCTTTCGTAGAATTTACAAAAGAAGCCATTTATCTTGAAGAAGGACATATGGCAACAATCTCTCTTGAAAATGGAGTAGATATCAGAACCATCAATGATAACTCTAAAATTGAGCCGGAAATTCAGGAGCTTAAATTAAGCCTTGAACAGATTGAAAAAGGTGGATATGAGCATTTCATGCTTAAAGAAATCTTTGAACAGCCTAAATCGGTACACGATACAATGAGAGGAAGACTTCTTGTGGACGAAGGTGTTATCAAAATGGCCGGAATCTGGGATCATGTTGAGAGATTCAAAAATGCCAACAGAATTATTATTATTGCCTGTGGTACTTCCTGGCATGCAGGTCTTATCGGAGAATACCTGATAGAAGAATATGCAAGAATTCCTGTTGAAGTAGAGTATGCATCAGAGTTCAGATACAGAAACCCTATCATTACAGATAAAGATGTGGTGATTGCAATTTCTCAGTCTGGAGAAACAGCTGATACAATGGCTGCTTTAAAATTAGCAAAAGAAAAAGGTGCATTTATATATGGTATATGTAATGTTGTGGATTCTTCAATCGCAAGAATTACCGATGCAGGTTCATATACACATGCCGGTCCTGAAATTGGGGTTGCTTCTACAAAAGCATTTACAGCGCAGCTTACAATTCTTACTTTAATTGCATTTAAACTAGGAAAACACAACGGAAACTTAGGAAACGCTGAATTTATGAGCTTAATCTCTGAGCTTGATGCTCTTCCTAAGAAAATTGAAGAAGTGTTAAATACCACTCATGAGCTTACTCAGAATATTGCAAAAGATTTTGTGAAAGCTACTAATTTCCTTTATTTAGGAAGAGGATACAATTATCCTGCTGCCTTAGAAGGAGCCTTAAAATTAAAAGAAATTTCTTATATCCATGCAGAAGGATACCCGGCTGCAGAAATGAAGCACGGTCCAATTGCCCTGATCGATGAAAACATGCCAATTGTAATCATAGCACCTAAAAAAGGACACTATGATAAAATTGTAAGTAACGTTCAGGAAATTAAAGCGAGAAAAGGAAAAATTATCGCTGTAGTTAATAAAGGAGACCGTCAGGTGAGTGAAATGGCTGATTATGTTATTGAAATCCCTGAAACTTCAGAATGTTTCTCTCCAATCGTTGCTTCCGTACCTCTGCAACTGCTTGCTTATTACATTGCAGTATATAGAGGAGCCAACGTAGATCAACCGAGAAACCTTGCAAAATCTGTTACCGTGGAATAAAAAGATGTTGTAAATAAAATAAATTTAGATTTATTCCGTTATTTCAAAAAAAATCTTAAAAGTTTCTTAAAAAAATTATATATTTACGGCTTAATTATAAAAATTAACATGAAAAGGATATTTCTTTTATTATTGTCTGCGTCGGTAGCATCGGTATCTTGTTCAGGTGGTGGCAGCTCTTCTGTAGGGAAGCCAGGAACAAAAGGAGAATTGATACCAAGAGAAAAAACTAAATCATTTGTTGCGGAAAGACCATACGGAATGGTCGCAATTCCTGCAGGTTCATTTGTTGCTGGTTTAGCAGACCAGGATCCAACAAATACTCCTGAAAAAGCATCATTGAAGACTGTTACTGTTTCTTCTTTCTTCATGGATGAAGCAGAAACTACCAACTCGGAGTACAGAGTATTTATCAATTATGTAAGAGACTCTATTGCGAGAACTTTACTAGCTGAAGCTGCCGGAGAAGGTGGTGATGAAGGCGGACGTAAGGGAGCAGCAATAGGTGATTATGCATATCTTGCTAAAAAAGAAGAAAATTTAACACCTTATCAAGAATATATGGAAGGCCAGGGTGGCCGAGAAGACGGAAGCTATGATGCCAGCAAAAGATTAGATTGGAAAATCCCTTTACACTGGAGCACATCAAAATATCCGGATGTAGAATACGCAGAGGTTTTAGAATCTATGTATCTACCTTCTTCTTCAAGAATCGGAAACGAAAGAATTTTAGATGTAAGTAAGCTGAAATATACATACCGTTGGGGAGATATGGACGCTGCTGTTGCAGATAACGAAAGAGGAGCTAATTACCTGAAAAGCGAAAGTATCGCGATCTATCCTGATACTACAGTTTGGGTAAAAGATTTCCACTTTGCTTACAATGAGCCATTGTTTGAACAGTATTTCTGGCACAAGGCTTATAAAGACTATCCTGTTGTTGGGGTAACCTGGGATCAGGCAAGGGCTTATTGTAACTTTAGATCTAAATTGAAAACTGATTACAACGAAAGTTTAAAAAGAAAAAAACAAAGACCATTAGAGTTCCGTCTTCCAACAGAAACTGAATGGGAATATGCTGCAAGAGGTGGTATGCAAAATGCTACTTACCCTTGGGGTGGTCCATATTTAATGGACGACAGAGGTTGTTACCTGGCTAACTTTAAGCCTAAAAGAGGTAACTACATGGAAGACGAGAAAAAAGGTACTTATACATATACAGCTCCAGTTAAGAAATTTAAGAAAAATGGGTTTGGGTTATTTGATATGGCTGGAAACGTTTCTGAGTGGACATTATCTGCGTACAACAATTCTTCATACGGATTCTCTTCTACATTAAATCCTTCTACTAAAGATAAAAAGGATACTAAGAAGTCTGTAAGAGGTGGATCTTGGAAAGATATAGGATATGCACTAATGACAGGTGCTAGAGATTGGGAAAGAAAAGATTCCGCAAGAAGCTATATCGGATTCAGAACTGTACAGGACATTCCTGAAGCAGCAGTTAAGCCAAGAAGAGTTAACAGATAACTAATCAGATAATTATTTTTCAATAACAATTTTATTTAACATTAAAAAAACTAACTCAATATGTTTAAGACTAAAGATGCTTGGATGAATTTCTTTTATTCATTCGGTGCTGCAATTGTAATTCTTGGAGCTTGGCTTAAAATTACTCACATTACCTTGGGACCTATTAACGGTAACATCGCTCTTACCGTAGGACTTATTACTGAGGCGATTATCTTTATCATTTTTGCATTTGACCCTCCGAAATCAGAAGAGTCTTATGCTTGGGAAAATGTTTATCCTGAGTTATTAGATAAACATGCTAATCCAAATCCACTACACTCTAATGTATCTTCTAGAAATAATAATGCAGCAGCTCAATTTGCAGAATTAGAAAACTCTCTTTCAACCAAATTGGATAAAATGCTTGAAGATGCTAGGCTAGATGTTCAATTATTTGAAAGACTAAGAACAGGAATTGATAAATTTTCAAACTCTGTTGATCAGATCAATCAAACGGTTGACGTATCTGCTTCTACACATAAATATAACGACCAATTAAATAAGGCTGCTCAGCACATGGAAAGCATGAATGCTCTTTATGTAATGCAACTTGAAAGCGGTAAAAGACAATCTGAATTTGCTAACAAGTATGTAGCAGATATGCAGAAGTCTGCAGAGCAATCTGAAAAATTCAATCAAGAGCTACAAGGTTTAACATCTAATCTTAATAACTTAAATAGAGTTTATGGTGGTATGCTAACTGCTATGAAGTCTTAATTCCTAACCATTTCTAAATTTAACTACTTAATCAAAAAACAAAGAAAAGAGAATGGCACAAGGAAAACAGACCCCTCGTCAGAAGATGATCAACCTGATGTATTTGGTGTTCATCGCGATGATGGCCCTAAATATTGATGCAGAAATCATCAGATCATATTATGATTCTACTAAAGCATTAAATGAAACCAGAACTTTAACAGAAAGAAAGAACGAGAAGATCTTTGAAAGAACATTGGAAGCTAAGGCTCAACAAGTTCCGGATACTTACGCACAGCCTTGGGGACAGTACAAAGTATTGAAATCCAAAATTGATCTGTTGGTAAAATCAGCTCAGGATATCAAAGATTTGTTAAAAAAACAATCTGAGTTTCATGATAAAGATCCTCAAACAGGAAAAGAAATTGATGTAAGCGAAAATTTTGCTGCATTGAACAATAATGAAGCAACTACTGAATATTTCTTTAAAGAAGGTGATGAAAATACTCCTTCGAAGAATGCATTAGATCTGAAAGCTAAAATTGATGATGTAAGAAATTACATTAACGCTACTTTTGGAAATAATGAGCAGTTAAAAGATTTAGTTGCCAGAGCAAATAAGTCTCTTATTGCGGAGTACCCTAAAGGAACATCTCCAAATGAAAAGACTTGGTTCCAGAATAAATTTTATCACCAGCCATTAATAGCTGCAATATCTAATCTGGAAATTATCCAAAATGATGCCAGAAACGTTCAGTCTGATGCATTGGCACTATTACTTCAGGAAAAAGTAGATGCGAGTATTAAATTCTCAAGCTACGAACCTATTGTTTCAGGTCCGGTAGATATCCAGGCAGGAAAACAGGCAGAAGTAAAAGTAATGTTGGGTACTTATTCTAACAGTAATAAGATCAGCATCTCTGGTGTAGGTAAAGTTGAAAATGGTAAAGGAACAATCGCAATTTCAGGTTCTGGAATTGGAGAGCATAAATTAGGAGGTACCATTACATTAACAGATGCTTCAGGTAAGCCACAATCTTTCCCATGGACGCATACTTATAATGTAATCGCAGGACCAAGAGAAGTAAAACTTGAAAAAGGATTATTACTTTCTGCAGATAAGATGAATGTAATGTATAGAGGACTTGAGAACCCTGTTTCAGGATCAATCTTAGGTGCTGACAATTCTAAACTTTCATTATCTGCTCCAGGTGCATCTGTAAGAAATACAGGCCCAGGAAAATGGATCGTAAAACCAACTTCAGGTAATACAGTTAAGTTGACATTATCAGGAATAGATCCTTATGGAAAATCTGTATCTCAGGTATTTGAATATAGAATTAAGAATGTTCCACCACCACAAGGTCAGATCAGAGGACAGAGTATAGTATCTATGCCTGCAACTTCTATCCAGAACCAAACGGTACAGGCAGCAATTCCTGACTTTGACTTCCCGGTTTCATTTACTGTAACTCAGTTTATGGTGAGAGTACCAGGTAGAGCAGCGTTACTGGTTCACGGAAATTCATTAAATGATGCCGCTGAATTAGTGAAAAATCTTAGATCCGGAGACGTAGTTTCTGTATTTGATATTAAAGTTACTGCTCAAGGTTTAGATGGTCAGGTTATTAAAAACATTACTCCTATAATCATTAACATTCCATAGGACTAAAATTGTAATTTATTATGAAAAAATATATTAGCACCCTTTTAGTATTAGTTTCGGGATTTGCTTTTTCCCAGACTATTCTGAACGCAGCTTCTCCGGAAGAGTTCAGACAGATGAGAGCAGAAAACAAACAAAAAGTTGGTGATACTATTGTAGATAAAACAGTAAAGCCTCTTGAATATGGTTTTGTAGAAGATAAAGATATCCTGAAGAGTATGTTTGTATGGGAGATCATTGATATGAATGATAAGATCAACCAGCCTTTCTACTATGACAATCCGGATGGTCTTCTTGCTACTCCTACAAGATCTTTATACCAGTTATTATTGGACGCTGCCTTAAGCGGAAAGATTGAGCAGGTATATGATGATGAAAACTTTACAGTAAAACTTTCTCCGGAAGGAATTCAGAAAAGATTAGAAAAAGTAATCATCAATGATGCTGCTATTGATATCTTAAACTCAGGTAGACAATTAACTGAAGCTGAAAAGAAACAATATACTGACGTTTTTAAGACGACTACTGACAAGGTAAAAGTTCTTAAGATCATGGGTATGTGGTTTATTGATAAAAGAGACGGACAGATGAAATACAGACCTCTTGGTATTGCTGCAATGGGACCAGATCCTGCAGTACAGGGAGTTATCGGTCCAGATGGTAAGCCTATCGCAAGTAATGATGAGCTTATTGACCTGTTCTGGATCTATTATCCAAGTGCAAGAGATATTTTAGCTAATAATTTTGTCTTCAACAGAAAGAATTCTTCTGCTGATCTATCTTTCGATGATGTTATCAATGCAAGAAGATTCTCTTCTATCATTTATAAATCTTCAAACGGTTTAGGAGACGGTACTATCAAGGACTATATCCCTAAAAATGCTGATGAGCAGTTGGAAGAAAGCGATAGAATCAAAGCACAGATTCTTGACATGGAAAATGATATGTGGAATTACTAGATTTCACTTGATATTTATAGAAAACCTGAGTATTTTTACTCAGGTTTTTTTATTATGAGAAATGTAGATTATATTATCGTAGGAGATGGATACGCAGGGCTTTTCCTGGCTCATCAGCTAATTAAGAATAACAAGTCCTTTGTGATCTTTTCTGAAGGAAGAAAAAGTGCTTCACAGGTGTCGGCCGGGATTATCAATCCTGTGGTCCTAAAAAAGTTTACCACATTCTGGAAAGCACAGGAACAAATAGATTTTCTTAAAGATAATTTGAAACAAATAGAATCGTATACTGGAGAAAACTATCTGATTGATGCTCCTATTCATAGAATCTTTCATGATGAAAATGAACAGAATTTATGGCTGAAAAAATCGGGAATTGAAGAATTATCGCATTTTCTTAACAAAAAATTTGATCGTTTAAATGTGGTAAAAAATGATTTTCTTACCGGAAAGGTGAATCAGTCTGCCAGACTCAATGTTAATGGATTTTTCAGTGGTTTATTCAGTTATTTTGAAAAAAATGATCACTGGGTAAAAGAAAAATTTGATTATACCCAATTGCATCCTTCAGAATCCACTTATAAAGATTTGAGTTTCAAAAATATTATCTTTTGTGAAGGAATGGGAGTGAAAGATAATCCCTACTTCTCAGAAATAGCGGTAATCCCCAATAAGGGACACCATATCAAAGTGAAACTTTCTCAACCACTTTCTGAAAACATAACGATTAAGAAGAAACATTTTTTATTTCCAACCGGAAATGGTCTGTATTTTTATGGAGGAACTTATGACAGGGAACAGATGCATCATCACATTGATGAATCCGCAGTGGAACAACTGGTGAAAGGTCTTTCCGAATTTTATCCTTATGATTTTGAAGTGGAAGAAGTGCATTTTGGATTCCGCCCAACAGTAAAAGACAGAAGACCCATCATCGGAAGACATGAAACATTCCGTAATCTGTATGTTTTTAATGGTCTTGGGGCCCGTGGAATCCTTAACGGATGCTATTTTTCCAGGGATTTGTTCCGTTTTATTGAAGAAGATATTCCATTGCATGAAGAAGTATCCCTGAACAGGTTTCAATAATGTATCTTAGTATAGATATTAAAAGCTGCAAAATTTATGAATGAAAATATATTAGGCATCATTGCCGGAGTTCTTACTTCTGTTTCCATGATTCCACAGCTTGTAAAAGTAATCAGAGAAAAGAATGTAGAAGATATTTCTCTGCTCATGCTTTTAGTCCTCATTTCAGGGCTATCATTGTGGGTATGGTATGGTTTTGAAAAAGACGAGCTGCCTATTATCTTATCAAATGCTTTTGCTGTGATTGTGAATATAAGCCTTCTGGTATGCTATATAATCTACAATAAAAAAAGTAGATAAAGCACATAAAAAAGACGCCATACGAATAAGGCGTCTTTTTATTTTTATGTAAGTGATATCAATTACTGAAGAACAAATTTTGCCAAAGGAGCCATTCTTGCTTTATTTAAAGTAAGAGTATTTCCATTTACAGAATAATTATCTGCGGCAAGGATTGCTTTGGTAAACTGATTTTCAATATCAAGATCTTCACAAGCCATCATGGTAGACATTCCCTGATTGAACTTAATTCTCATCATTTCAGGTTTGATCTCAAATGTTCCTCCTAAACCATTACATCCGGCATGTCCCTGGTATCTCATTCCATCCATTTCAAGTTTGAAATAAGGATTGTTTTTAGGGTTTTTCAGTTCAATCGGCTTCCCGTTAAGCTCCGTAAGTTTCCAGGTTTTCCCTGTAATATCACTCGTTGGCTTTTGTGCATTCTGTGTTTTACAAGAAACCACTAAAAATGTTGCGATAACAAGTGCCGATAAATAATAATATAAGCTTTTCATAATGTTTATTTTTTTAAGATGAATGCTAATCCCCATGCTAATACGATGCCATTTTTGCAGGACCAGACTCTTTTTTTGCCTGTTTAAGATGGAACAGAACCATATCTACATTCTTTTTCAGGAAAGTGATATTGCCTTTAATATCAGAGTATTGATACTCTTCATTGGAGGCCGTATATTCAGGTAAAGCATCACTTTTTTTAAGGTCAAAAGTTTTGCCGTTTAAATGGATTGTTGCTGTATTTTTGGTGTTGTTGATGGTTACTTCTATCTTTTCTCCATAGCTGTCCACATACACCTCTTTTGAGATGTCATCTGTATTTTCGGGAACAACAGCAGTGATGGTTTCAGCTTCTTTTCCGGGATGTTTACACGCTGTTAGGGAAATAATGGTCAATCCAAAAAGGACTGGTAATAATATTTTTTTCATAGTGATAAGTGATTTTAAAGTGTTTCATGAACTACGATGTTAATGCCTTATAAATTTACGAATATTTTTAATAAATATATGTTAATTTTTCATAAACTAACAGAAAGTTAAGATTTTAGCCAATTTAACTCACTGTTTTTTGAAATATTATTCACGAAACAGAAAGTAATAATTATGGTAGAAAATTGATGGGAGTCGTTGTTAATTCAGGTTTTTTAACGAACTTATTTTCAGAAGTATAGTCTGTGTTTTTTTCATTTCTCATTTGTTGTTTGAATTTTCGGCAAAAATAATTCAAAAAGAAGAGAGTAACAATAAGTTAATGTTAATAATTCTAATTCATGATAAAGTTTAGGTTGAACTATTTTAACTTTCAGTTTTCAAATAAAAATCTTCAAAAAAAAACAATTATGCACTTCATGATGTTCAAAAAAGCAACAACACTATCATTAAATTTTCCTTAAATTGAAAAATATGGCTTGATTTTTGAAAATTGAAAACTGCGCAGATAGAATATCAAAATTGCTTGTATTGTGCTTGAATAGGCTAAAAGTTCACTATTTTTCAAACTTTTTTATTCAGGTATTTTAAAGGATAGTTAAATTTTGTTAATCTACTATGATAATACCATAATCTGGGTGTACATTTGCCACTTCAAAATGAGAAACTTTATAGTATACTTTTTAACGGGTCTTTTTCTGCTCTTTGTAGTAGAAAGCAGACTTGATGTTAAAACACTACGAAACGACTACAATGGTCATGTTTCTCATCATATGCCGAAAAGAGCCAACCGCCTGAACCAGACTTTTGAAAAACTCTCCGTTCAGCAGATGGCCGATAATGTAGACAATTCCACTTTAGAACTTGCCGAAAATGACTTTCAGCTGTCTGATGTATGGCAGGCTATTGTTGTCTTTGCCGGAGTTTTCAGCCTTGTCTATATTTTTGGATTAAAAAGCTACAAACGCTTTAGACAGGATATTCATGGCTTTGTTCTTGGATTAGCCACAAAAAGGTTTATTCTGATCCGCTCCATTAGAATTTAAAATTTTATCGATCTGTTCTTTTTCTGCCTGATTTTCCGGGTGGAAATACTTTACGTTGTGTATATGTTGGTAATCAGCACATCGTACCCCTTTTATTACCGTTTATTTCTATTCAAAACATTAACGATTTATATAAACTCTAGAATTATGATAAAAAGAGTTGCTTCGGGAATTGCGCTGAGTGCCCTTCTGTTGGCTGTTGGCTGCAATAAGAAAAAAGAAGAAAAAGAAGAAGTTACCGTATATCCGGTGACATCCCCTGTAGTAATGGATACTGTAATCAACAAAGAATACGTAGCCCAGATTCAATCCGTAAAAAACATTGAAGTGAGAGCTCAGGAAAAAGGTTTCCTGGAAAAAATCTTTGTAGACGAAGGACAATACGTACAGGCAGGACAAACATTGTTCCGAATTATGCCTAAACTGTATCAGGCAGAATTATTAAAAGCAAAAGCAGAGGTAGAACAGGCCTCTATCGAGCTGAAAAATGCAAGTACATTGGCAGGAAATAATATTGTTTCCAAGAACGAAAAAGCAATGGCAAAAGCCAAGCTGGATGCCGCCAATGCAGAAATGAAACTGGCTCAGATCCACCTTTCATTTACAGATATTAAAGCACCATTCTCCGGTGTTATTAACAGAATTCCTTTAAAACTGGGAAGTCTTGTTGATGAAGGAGATCTGTTGACTTCATTATCAGACAATACAAGTATTTACACTTATTTCAATGTTTCAGAACCTGAATATTTGAGCTATCAGACCCATGCGGCTGACAGAGGCAGCAATCAGGTCGCTCTGATTACGGCAAATGGAGAAACGTATACCCAGAAAGGAGAAATCCAGACGATTGAAGGAGAATTTGATAATGAAACAGGAAATATTGCCTTCCGTGCAAAATTCCCAAATCCTGATAAACTTCTGAGAAACGGAGAAACGGGTAAAGTACAGATGTCAATGCCTGTTCATAATGCTTTGATTATTCCGCAGAAAGCCACTTATGAAATACAGGATCAGAAATATGTATTTGTTATTGATAAAAACGGAGTAGCAAAATCCAGAAATATCAAAGTAGCTTATGAACTTCAGGATCTTTATGTAGTAGGTTCAGGAATTTCAAAAGGAGATCAGATTCTTCTGGAAGGAGTTCAGAAAGTGAAGGATGACCAAAAGGTGAAAACAAAATTCCAGGATCCTAAGAAAGTTCTTCAATCATTGAAATTAAAAGCAGAGTAATGGTCTCTAAAGTGAAGCAGTATGTTTAAAAAATTCATTCGCAGACCAGTTCTGTCTATAGTAATCTCATTGATTATTGTATTTATGGGAATATTGTCATTGGTGAAACTTCCGGTGACCCAGTTCCCATCCATTTCTCCGCCTAAAGTAAATATCACCGCAGAATATCCCGGAGCGAACAACGAATTGTTGATTAAATCCGTAGTGATCCCCTTGGAAAGAGGATTAAATGGTGTTCCCGGAATGAAATATATGACCTCAGATGCAGGGAATGACGGGGAAGCTTCCATCCAGATTGTATTTGATCTGGGGACAGATCCCAATGTAGCCGCAGTTAACGTTCAGAACCGTGTATCTTCAGTAGTAAATAAGTTACCTCCTCTTGTAGTACGTGAAGGGGTGAAGATCACTCGTGAAGAGCCTAACATGTTGATGTATATTAACCTGTACAGTGATGATCCTAAAGCTGACCAGAAATTCCTCTTCAACTATGCAGATATCAATGTGATGTCTGAGTTGAGAAGGGTAAGTGGTGTTGGTTTTGCGGATATCCTGGGAACCCGTGAATATGCCATGCGTATCTGGCTTAAACCGGATAGATTAACCGCATATAATATTTCAGCTGATGAAGTAATGGAATCTCTGAATGAACAGAGTTTGGAAGCTTCCCCTGGGAAAACGGGAGAAAGTTCCGGAAAGCGCTCTCAGTCCTTCGAATATGTATTAAAATATCCTGGACGTTTTAATAATGAAAAAGATTACGGAAACATTATTCTAAAGGCAAAACCGAATGGAGAATCTGTAAGGCTGAAAGACGTTGCCGATATAGAATTTGGAAGTTCCATGTATGATATTTATTCCACATTGAACGGAAAACCTTCTGCGGCGATCACCGTAAAACAATCCTATGGTTCCAATGCAAGTGACGTTATCAAAAACGTGAAAGCATTAATGAAGGATCTGGAGAAAAATAACTTCCCGAAAGGAATGCATTACGATATCAGCTATGACGTTTCAAGATTCCTGGATGCATCCATGGAAAAAGTAATCCATACCTTGTTTGAAGCCTTTATTCTGGTAGCAATTGTGGTATTCCTGTTCCTGGGTGACTGGCGTTCTACATTGATTCCTGCACTGGCAGTTCCGGTTTCATTGGTAGGAACATTTGCCGTCATGTCCGCATTTGGAATTACCCTGAATATGATTTCCCTCTTTGCGCTGGTAATGGCAATCGGGGTGGTAGTAGATGACGCGATTGTAGTGATTGAAGCCGTTCACGCCAAGATGGAAGAGAAGCATCTTTCCCCTTTGAAAGCCACAGAAGAAGCAATGCATGAGATCAGTGGAGCAATTATCGCAATTACATTGGTAATGGCATCCGTATTTATTCCGATTGCATTTATGTCTGGTCCGGTTGGGGTATTTTACCGCCAGTTCTCCATTACAATGGCTTCATCCATTATCCTATCGGGAATTGTTGCCCTTACTTTGACACCGGCATTATGTGCCCTGATCTTGAAAAATAATCACGGAAAAGCTAAAAAGAAAACTCCGATTACTATTTTCCTTGATAAATTCAATAACCTGTTTACAAAAGGAGCAGGGAAATATGAGAAGATGCTGAATAAAACAGTGACAAAAAAGACAATAACATTACCATTGTTATTAGCATTTTGTGCCTGTACATTCTTCCTGAGTAACTCTTTGCCTTCAGGATTTATTCCTGCGGAAGATCAGGGAATGATTTACGCAATTATTCAGACACCTCCGGGATCTACTTTGGAAAGAACCAATCAGATTGCCAAAGAGCTTTTAAGAGAATCTGAAGATATTGATGGCGTGCAGTCCGTTTCCTCCCTTGCAGGATATGAGATCTTGACTGAAGGTACGGGATCCAACTCCGGAACCTGTCTGATCAACCTTAAAAGCTGGGAAGATCGTAAGGAATCTGCTGCTGAAATCATTGAAAAACTCGAAGAAAAAGCCAAAAATATTCCCGGAGCCAATATTGAATTCTTCCAGCCGCCTTCCGTTCCCGGATATGGAGCTGCAGGAGGTTTTGAACTTCGTTTGCTGGATAAAGCAGGAAGTGGAGATTATCATAAAATGGAGCAGGTAAGTAATGATTTTGTGAAGGAGCTTAAAAAACGTCCGGAACTTGGATCTGCATTTACATTCTATTCTGCGAGTTTCCCACAGTACATGCTTAAAATAGACAACGATCTTGCAGAGCAAAAAGGGGTAACCATTGAAAAAGCAATGGATAACTTATCTACATTGATCGGATCCAACTATGAGACGAGTTTCATCCGTTTCGACAGACCCTATAAAGTAATTGTTCAGGCCGGTCCTCAATACCGTGCTCTGCCAACAGATCTGTTGAAACTCTATGTTAAAAACGATAAAGATCAGATGGTTCCTTACTCGGATTTCATGAGATTGGAAAAAGTATACGGATTATCAGAGATCACAAGACACAATATGTATAACTCAGCAGAGGTGAGTGGAACTCCTGCGCCGGGATATAGTAGTGGACAGGCGATTAAGGCCATTCAGGAAGTAGCAGACAAAACACTTCCAAGAGGTTTTGGTATCGACTGGGCGGGTATTTCAAAAGATGAAGTAAGCCGTGGAAATGAAGCCGTGTTTATCTTCCTGGTATGTTTAGGATTTGTTTATCTGATCCTTTCTGCACAGTATGAAAGCTTTATCCTTCCGCTGCCGGTAATTTTATCCCTTCCGGTAGGTATTTTCGGAGCCTTTTTATGTTTAAAACTTTTAGGGCTGGAAAATAATATCTATGCTCAGGTGGCCATGGTCATGCTTATTGGACTTTTAGGTAAAAACGCCGTGTTAATTGTTGAATTTGCCGTGCAGAAAAAGGCTGAAGAAGGAATTCCTGTGGCAAAAGCTGCTATTGAAGGAGCTGCCATCCGTTTCCGTCCGATCCTGATGACATCATTTGCATTCGTTGCCGGATTGATCCCATTGGTCATCGCAACAGGGCCGGGAGCTGTCGGTAACAGAACTATTGGTACTGCAGCCGCAGGAGGGATGTTAATCGGAACCATTTTCGGATTAATGATTATCCCGGGACTGTATTATATCTTCGGAACAATTGCAGATAAGTCGAGACTGGCGAGATATGAAGAAGAAAATCCTTTAACAGAACAAACTGAACCTTATGAACATGATGGAAAATTCGAAGACTAAAAATATATTTACAGCCATTGCCTTATCGCTTGTACTCGCAAGCTGTAAGGCGCCAATGGCGACTGTCATAAAAGATGAGGTAAAAGAAAATATTCCTCAGAACTTTAATCAGGAAGAGCAGCAGGATGCCAATAACAACAGCGGAACAACTCCCTGGAGACAGTTCTTTACAGATCCCAATCTGGTAAGCCTGATTGAAACAGCTTTAAAAAATAATCAGGAACTGCTCATCACGCTTCAGGAGATTGAAATCGCGAAAAGTGGGGTCTTAGCTAAAAAGGGAAGGCTTACTCCAAATGTTTCTGCCGGAATAGGAGCCGGGCTGAAAAAAGCCGGACGTTATACCAGTGAAGGAGCAGGGGATGCTACTACAGAAATAGAACCTGGAAAAGAAATGCCGGATCCGCTTGGAAACTTTGAAGCAGGATTAAACGCAAGCTGGGAGATTGATATCTGGAAAAAACTCAGAACAGAAAAAGAATCTGCAGTGGCGCATTATCTTTCTACAGTGGAAGGTAAAAACTTTGTTCTGTCTAATCTTATTGAAGAAGTTGCGGATAATTACTATGAATTGTTGGCTCTTGATAATCAATTAGACATTATACAACAATATATAAAGCTTCAGCAAAGAGCACTGGAGATTTCCAAAATTCAGAAAGAAGCTGCTGCTGCAACGGAGCTTGCCGTGAAAAAGTTTGAAGCAGAATTGGCGAAATCCAAAGCTGCAGAATATACAATCCGCCAGCAGATCACTGAAAAGGAAAATGAAATTAATGCTTTGTTGGGAAGATATCCACAGCCGATTGTGAGAACTAAGGAAAACTTTATGTCTACCATTCCACCGACTGTATATACGGGAATTCCGTCTCAGTTATTGGCTAACCGACCTGATATCAAGCGTGCAGAATTGGAATTAAAGGCTTCAAAGCTGGATGTAGAAGCGGCAAGAAAAGAATTTTATCCTTCCCTTGAAATTTCTGCAACATTGGGTCTTGAGGCGTTCAAACCTTCTTACCTTGTTAAATTGCCGGAATCCATTGCTTATAATCTGGCCGGTGAACTGGCAGGGCCGCTGATTAATAAAAGTGCGATAAAAGCAAACTTCCAGACCGCAGATGCAAAACAGGTTCAGGCATTATACGAATATGATAAAACCATTTTGAATGCCTATCTGGATGTTGCGAACCTGATGTCAAAAGTTAAAAATATAGATCAGTATTATCAACTGAAGTCGCAGGAAACCAAAGCGCTGGATCAGTCTATTGATATTGCCAATCAATTGTTCCGTAATTCAAGAGCGGACTATCTTGAAGTTCTTTTAAACCAGAGAGATGCTCTAGATGCTAAAATGGAGCTCATCGAAGCAAAACAGAAACAGCTCAGCACCGTAGTCGATATCTATAAAAGTTTAGGTGGAGGCTGGAAATAAAACATCATAATTCTATCAATAAACAGTTAATGTTTTTTGGAGGGTCAATTCTTTTAGGATTGGCCCTTTTTATTTTTAATACGACACGTTTTGTCGCTCCATATAAATAATTTTACATCAGAATAAGGCTGAATTTACTATAAATAAAGAAAAGTAAATAATAAATAGTATGATTTACAGGATACCACATTAAAGTAATTTTTGTGTCTTAAAAAGTATTAAATTCGCGAAGTTTTAAGAAACTAATTACTAACTCAAAAACAACACGGGAATGAGAAAACTTTATCTCAGTGCATTCACCTTATGCACAATCCTGGGCATATCCGCTCAGGAAGTGGTATGGCAGAAAGACATCAAATCCTCTACCCAGGATTTCCTAAGCCAGGTCACCACCACCATCGATCAGCAATATCTGATCACCGGAAGTTCTATTCAAAGCGATAAGCAGCAGGCTTTAGGCAGTAAGCAAAACAACGGTTACGATTTCCATCTGGTAAAACTCAACCAGCAGGGACAGGAAGTCTGGGAGAAATATTTTTCAGGATCCAATCATGATTATTTATCCGCAACCGTTACCACTCAGGATGGCGGATTTTTACTAGCCGGAACATCATACTCAGGAAAAGGGCTTGATAAAAAAGAAGATTCCAAAGGAGGCTCCGATATCTGGTTAATTAGAATCAATGAATTTGGTGACGAATTATGGCAGAAAACCTTAGGTAGTTCTTCCGATGAAGAGGCCAGAGCAGTCATTCAAACTACAGACCTAGGATTCTTTGTAGCCGGGAATGTACAGAGCTCATCAAAAGGCTACGGCTCCAAAGATGTCTGGATCACAAAATTGGATAAAAACGGAAAAGAATTATCCCAATTAATCTTAGGTGGAAAAGGCTTAGATGAAGTCGAAAAGATGATTCCCACAAGAGACGGCGGCGCATTGCTTGGAATTTATTCAAGAAGTACATCTGTTAAAACAAATAATCAGCAATCAACGACTAACACTAATATTCCGTCTGACAGAACTACAACCCATAACCTATTATCTGCAACCTCAAAGCAAAGCGACAACTTCGGCGAAGGCGATTACTGGATTGTCAAGTTAGACAAAAACGGAAAAGTAGAATGGGAAAAGAACTTTGGAGGCAAAGGTGATGACCACATCAGAACCCTGGCCTTAACTTCAACTGGCTTTGTCATTGGTGGAGAATCCAGATCAGAAAGATCGGGCAACAAAACCGTTGGGTTGGAAGAAGGTACAGACCTTTGGCTGATTTCCCTAAATGAAAGAGGTGATGAACAATGGCAGAAATCCTACAATTTCAAGAACCGAGATATCTTAATGGGTATGAGTGTGATTCAGAGCCAAGATACTAGAACCGAGAATCAAGACTTTACAAAAGGAATATTGTTGGGAGGCTATACCCAGGCGGAAGGAAGAATACAGACTGATGACGAAACCTTCTGGATGCTCTATCTGGATCAGAATGGAAATGAGCAGTGGAGAAAACACGTGAAAGGAGAATCCAGACAAAAAGAAGAAAGGCTTTCCGACTTAAAACTGAACAGAGATGGCTCTATTATTCTTGCCGGAACCAGTGCAGAAGAATTGGGGAAAGAAAATTGGAAGATTGTAAAACTGGGAGACAAACAAGTTGATAAGCTCATTGAAAAATATGATATCAAAATCTATCCAAACCCTGTATCAGATTATGCTTATGTAGAAATTGGTTTTGATTTTAAAGAAGCTGATATTTTGTTGTACGATATGAGTGGAAGACAGCTTCAGAGTATAAAAACCAAGAATAGAGTAACGAAGATTAATACCCAGGCTTTGGTTCAGGGAGCTTATCTGGTGACGATAAAAACTGATACGAATAAAATGGCGAATGCCAAATTAATTAAGAAATAAACTACGATGAAGAAAACAATTATGCTGTTGGGGACATTATCCACAATATTTGCATTGGGTCAAAGTTCAGGAGTCTCACCTGAAAATAAATTTGCAATTTCAGTCAAAAGTCCTGATGCCAGCCAGTTGTCTAAATTTATAGATATCCCTAATGCGACTTCTACCGGGACTATTGGTGTTGATATTCCTATTTATACGCTAAATGTAGATGGATATAAATTGCCTATTGAGTTGAAAAATCATGCTTCAGGTGTAAAAGTAAGAGAGATGGCAACTAAAGTAGGTTTAGGCTGGTCATTAAGTATGGGAGGTATTTCTTTATCTAAACAGATCTTTGGAGCAGATGATAGGGGCTGGATTCCTTATGTTAACCCGGTTTCATTTAAACCTAACGAAGTTGAAAATGATAATGGCCTTGCAGCTATTATAACAGGTTTCCAGGCAAATGCTCCAGATGTCCCGGGTAAAAAACATGATACCCAGCCTGATATCTTTTCTTATTCTATTGGGCAGTTTTCAGGGGAATTTTATTTAAGCAGTACAGGCCAGGTTATTCAGGTTCCTTACAATAATATTAAAATTGTATTAAATGGAGGATTGTTTGAAATAACAGATGATCAAGGGATCATCTATTATTTTTCTGCTGCCAACCAAACCAGAACCCTTGGCGGTTCTATGCCTACAGATGATGATTATTTGTTGTCAATGACTGATTATGAGATTGATAAGATTAAATTTCCATCTGGAAAAGAAATTAAATTCAATTATCTTAAAACAGATTATTATAAATATATAAGCAACAGTACAAAAAGGTATGAAATTTATAAAGATTGTCAATACTCAACAACAAATTCTGTATTTAGAGAATTTTTAAGCACAACAGAAGTTTTTGATGAACAGTCAATAAAAAGTATAGAGTTTGGAAATGAGAAAGTTGAATTTATTTACTCTAATAATAGACAGGATTTGAATAATGGACTTTCACTTGATAAAATAATCGTTAAAAATGGAAGTCAAACGATATCAACATATGATTTGGTTAAAGATTACTTTAACAGCTATGAGGTAATTGCAGGGGATGCTACCACGGCGAAAAGATTGAAATTAAAAGAGGTTATTAATTCAAAAGATGGTTCAAAATATAAGCTTTTCTATAATGAAGACAAAGTTTTACCAAACAGACTTTCAGATGCTACGGATCATTTTGGTTTTTCTAACGGAGGAGGTTCAGAGACAGGCATACCGTTCACACAGTTTGCAGGAAAGACATATGGATCTAATATTGATAAAGAACAGCATTTTGAATATGCGGTTTCAGGCAGTCTGAAAAAAATTCAGTATCCAACAGGGGGAAGTATGGAAATTGAGTATGAAGGTGATGATTACTATACAACGAGGAAACTTGTAAAGTTTGAACAAAAAAATGTTACCATTGACAGTGATGTTGCCCCTTATTATGAATTTTCAATTGCCGGACATAATATTGTAGACTCCTATGGAGGTAAAGTTACTTTTACTTCCTACTTCTCTAGCCCTGTTAATCCTGAAAATACAACACTTGACCTTCCTGTAAAATCTTATTTTGAGGGTGAAATTATGGATACTGATGATAATGTTTTGGCTAATTTCATTTTTACTGGTTCCTTGCCTTTAACCTTAGATAAAAAGGATGCATACAGATTAAGAATCAGAAAAGTTAATTTGCGTGGGCAGGCTCCGCACATTAATCTTGACGATTATTATGCCACACTTGGATTAAGCTGGACAGAAATATCAACATCTCAAATAACAGGAAATTATAAAACAGGTGGATTAAGAGTAAAAAAGATCATTAAAAGAGATGAGAATAATGCTGTTGCCCAAAGTGTTGAGTATAATTACAATGATGATGAAGGAAAGTCTACAGGGAATTATGTAGGAGATGATGTCAATTACATTTATACCTCTCCTTTGCAAACTGATCCCTCTAGCAATATATGTCAAATAACGACAATTGGTAATATTGGTGCCTTTAATTCAAGTACAATCAATGGAAAACCTATTGTTTATGATAGAGTACAGACAAAATATATCGGAAATCAGGAAAATTATAAAGTTGTAGATACCTATTCCAATAATAGAGGTTTGAATCCCATTGTGCTTAATCCGACTGTGTTTACCTATTTTGATGGTAAATATAATCTTGGGCAAATTAAAAAGAAAGAATATTTTAATTCATTAGGTAAATTAGTAAGAAGCACGGATTTTGAATATGAAAATGATTATTATTTTAATAAATTTTCTAACGATTACATTGCTGCGGAGCCTTATTTGACAATAAAGCCTTATTCTATTTTAGTTAGTGGTTATCATTTATTTATTAATATTGGTTCTCCTTTTCCTGCAAGCTATAGAGCATTTTATAGTGTTGAACGGTATCAGATTTCTTCCGCTTGGGTCAAGCAGAAAAGCATACTATCAAAAACCTATTTTAATAATCAGGAGCTCTCTGAGCGTAAAGAATACTTTTACGATCCAAACTATAAACATCTCAGCCCAATAAAGGAAAGAATCACTTATTCAGATAATAAGGTAAATGAGTCTGCATTTGCTTTTGCTCATGAGAAAAACAATCAAAAATTAATTACAGCCAATATGGTTGGGGTTCCCTTAGAGGTAACAGAAATACAAAAGCAGAGCCTTAACGATCCTAATGAAAAAGTTGTTTGCAAAACGGAAACCAAATATGAAAATCCATCGAACTTACTTCCGAGCTCAGTAGTCTCTACTGATCTACAAGGTGCTGTTTCTACAGAAGTTACTTACGATCAATATGATGTGAAAGGTAACCTTCAGCAGTATACAACTAAAGATGGTATTTCGACGGTAATTGTCTGGGGTTACAATCAAACTAAGCCTATTGCGAAAATAGACGGAGCGAAATTAACAGATATCCAGCAGTCCTTAATTGATGCTATTGTGACGGCTTCCAATACAGATGCTTCTGCGGCGGCTAATAATGATGAAACCTCACTTTTATCTGTACTGAATACATTCAGAAATAGTTTGCCAAACTATCAGATCACAACATATACTTATGATCCATTAATTGGTGTTCGAAGCATCACACCTCCATCGGGGATGAGGGAAATATATATTTATGATTCAGCTAACAGGCTTAAAGAAATCCGCGAAAAAAGCTATACAGGTAACCTATTAAAAGAATTTAAATATAATTATAAACAATAAAAAACTTAAATTATGAAAAAAATAATATTCATTGCAGGAATTTTAGCAACTCAATTATCTTTTGCTCAATTATATACATCAGCGGGTGTTGTCAATCAAAGCTCTACACCTACATCTAGTAATGTAGGAATTGGGGTTTCTGATCCTCATTCTAATTTAGAAGTTGGCGATCAAAACGGAGGTAAGATAACTATTTCAACAGCAGGATGGAGCGGTACTTCTGCTAGTCCTAAATATCCCACATTAGAATTTTCAGGATATTCTAACACTCCAAAGGCTAGAATAACTGCTACTGAAGAAAGTGGAAACACAATTGGATCAAAATTTTCTATTGCAGTTCGTGACGCAACCAGTATGGTTGAAAGATTTTCAATTTTACAGAATGGAAATGTTGGATTGGGAAATCCGCAGCCAAGAGAAAAACTGGACATTTTAGGTAATATTGTAGCAGGAGCTACAGATTCAGCATTAGGGATCAATGCATTTGCTATACGATATGTAAAAGGATCATTGAATAATTGGGGAGCATTACGAAGTTCATCATCTTCATATATGAGTTTTGGGGTAAAAGCAGACGGGGCAAATGTAGGTTGGTTATCCAGCAGCGGCGAAGCAAGTCTTGCAAAAACAGCTATTACTGTAGGTAATGAAGGATTTAGTTTTTTAACAGCATCCTCTCAGCAAGTAGCGATTGATTCTCCTGTAACACTGAATGAGATCATGAGAATTAATATCAACGGAAATACATCACTACAAGGTAAATTTGAAGCTAAAGAAATTAAAGTAACGCTAACCCCGACTGCTGACTTTGTATTTGAAGAGAACTACGACCTTCCCAATCTGGAAGAGGTAGCAAAACATATTAAAGAGAAAAAGCACCTTCCTGAAATTGCTTCTGCAAAAGTGATGGAGAAAGAAGGAGTAAATGTTGGTGAATTTCAGATTAAGCTATTGCAGAAAATCGAAGAACTTACTCTGTATGCCATTAAACAAGAGAGACAATTAAAGGACCAGCAGGAAAAAATACAAAAATTACAAGGAGAAAATTCAGATTTAAAAAACGTTGTTTCAGAAATCAAGCAATTGAAAGAGCAGTTTCTTATGATGAAGTCCAATACAACCCGATTAAAATAGAATAATGTTTAGAAAAATATATATAAGCATTGGATTGCTATGGAGCCTTCATCACTTTGGACAGATCGTCTTAACCGCTCCTCCCACTCCTAATACTGAATTGGCAGACCCTCAAAGTATACGTATGCTTCCAGGATTCAAGTTCAGTTCTGCTAACGGAACGTTTCGGGCCTATATTGGTGGATCATCATCTGGCAATGGAGAAACGTATACTCCCATTACAGTCAATTATTCGTCTAATATTCCGAGTACAGAAAATTATGTCTATACTAGGCAATATCTTGTTCCTACAGCAGTTTCGGACGGATCCCTTCAGCAGATACAAAGTGTTCAGTTTTTTGATGGACTGGGAAGACCCAAGCAGTCTGTCAGTATTAAATCAACTCCTACAGGAAAAGATCTTGTAACTCATATTCCTTATGATGGATATGGAAGGCAGGTGGATAGCTGGCTTCCGGTTCCTATGTCCTCATTAAGTGGAAATATCCAGACCGGAGTAGAAGTAAGTGCTAACAGCTACTATCAGTCTAACGGCATTAATGATTCCTATCCTTTTGCTCATAAAACTTTGGAAAATTCTCCACTTGACAGAATTTTAAACCAAAAAAATCCAGGGAGTGACTGGCAAAGCAAACCTGTTGTTTTTGGATATGAAGCCAATGTTACAGGTGAGGTAAAAAAATATACTACTGTTACCACATGGGTTGATGGCGCTACTTCTTCTGAACTTAGTGTATCCGGTACATACGGAGATGCACAGCTGTATAAAAATACGGTAACCGATGAAGACCATAATAAAACCATAGAATTTAAAAATGGCAGAGGACAGACTTTACTGGTAAGAAAAGTAATCAGTGCCTCAGAAAATGCGGATACCTATTATGTGTATAATGAATATAACCAACTGGCGTTTGTTATACCACCTTTGGCTTCGGCTTCGGCAACAGTTTCAGCTTCTGCTTTGGAGCATCTTTGCTATCAATATAAATATGATGGTAAAAACAGGCTTGTAGAAAAGAAACTTCCAGGGAAAGGCCTGGAGCAGATGGTGTACAACAAAAAAGATCAGGTTATTCTATCCAGAGATACTGCTCTTAAAAATGGGATTGCCAATTTTTCAGCGGATCAGTCATGGATGTTTACCAAATATGACCGTTTCGGAAGAGTAGTTTATACCGGGATTACCAGAGATACCAATCCAAGAAATACCATACAGAATACGATTGACAACCAATCTGTCGATACCTTTGAAACCCGTGGTGGAAGTTTTACCCTGAATGGAATAAGCATTGAATATGGAAACGCTTCTTATCCTACATCAGTTGCTAAACTTCTTACCGTTAATTATTATGATACCTATCCTCAGGGAGCGCCAGCAGTAGCTTTAGTCTTAGGACAGGAAGTACTGCCGCAGCCAACACAGAGTACAGAGGTAAGTACCAAAAGTCTTCCAACCGCTTCTTATACTAAGAATGTCGAAAATGACAGCTGGACAAAAGTATATACTTACTATGATAAGAAAGGCAGAGCAATCGCTACCCATTCTTTAAACCATCTGGGAGGATATACCAAAACCGAAAGCTTCCTGAAGTTTTCAGGAGTACCGAACTATAGCCTTGTTGAACACAAAAGATCTGCAAACGATACAAAAATAAACATCAAAGAAACCTTTGAATATGATCACCAGGAAAGACTGGTAAGGCACTGGAACCAGGTAAACGGAGGCGCTCAGGAACTGTTGGCAGAAAATCTGTATAATGATCTGGGGCAATTGCAGACTAAAAATGTAGGAAATACCACAGGCAGTCCACTACAGAGTGTCAAATATGCCTACAACATTAGAGGCTGGATGACAAAAGTTAATGATCCTGCCAATTTGCAGAATAAACTTTTTGCTTACGAACTGCGTTATAATAACCCAAACAGTCAGTTTTCAGGTTCTGCAAGGTATAATGGAAATATTTCCCAAATGTCATGGATTACACAGAATGATGCAGTACTGAGAAATTATTCCTATGAATATGATGCTCTTAACCGACTTAAAGAAGGACGTTTCTGGGATGCCATGAACTTAGAAAGAGGAGAATATCATGAACAGCTTACCTATGACCTTAACGGCAATATAAAAAGTCTTTTAAGAAGAGGAAAGCAGCTTCCAGGATATACAGCCCCTGAAGTAATGGACAATCTGGAATACCATTATGAAAATGGGGAACAAAGTAATAAGTTATCTTATCTTAAAGAAATCGGAACAGGAAATGCCATAAGCGGATATCCGTTAGCTTCAGGAAGTACAGGAAGTACCATTACTTACGATGTCAATGGAAATATGAAGACTCAATTGGATAAAGGAATTTCTTCCATTCAATATAATTATCTAAATTTACCAGGAAAGATTACCCAAAACTCCAAAATAACTGATTATATTTACAGAGCAGACGGTGTGAAAGTAAGAAAGATTTTCGGAACAGAAACAACCGATTATCTGGATGGCTTCCAATATACTAATTCAGTATTAAAATTCTTCCCTACGGCAGGAGGGTATTTTAATTACGAGACTGGAAAGTATGTGTATAATTATACAGACCACCTTGGAAATACCAGATTAAGCTATGCTAAAAATGGAGCAGGAACAGAGATCATTGAAGAAAGTAATTATTATCCTTTTGGACTGAAACATGAGGGATATAATACATTAGCAGGAAATCCAGCTTATAAGTACAAGTACAACGGAAAGGAACTTCAAGAGACTGGTATGTATGATTATGGAGCAAGGATGTATATGCCGGATATTGGAAGATGGGGGGTTGTAGATCCGTTGGCAGAAAAGATGACAAGGCATAGTCCTTATAACTATGCTTTTAGTAATCCAATAAGGTTTATTGACCCAGATGGGAGAGAAGGTACTGGATGGATTAAGTCAGTTATTGATGGGCAGACATCTTGGGCTTACGATAAAGATGTTCATTCATTACAAGATGCAAAAGATAAAAAATATACTGGTGCTACAGAATACCAAGATGCTTTGACAATAACAGGGACAAGTAATGGAAAACAAAATTATCAATATACTTTAGATGCTTCAGGTGTAGCAACCGATTCTAGTGGAAAGGTAATGACAGAATCCTTCACTACTGGAGCAGGAACACAAATTGGAGTTAATCCCGATAGTCAGATGTTAGCAACGGTTAGTAATTTACAATTAGCAGGATCAGGAGGAATGGGTGCTGAGTTTAGATATAGTAGTATAGTAGGTCAAGGTTGGTCTGCTGCTTTAGGTTATGTATCGGCAGATAGTAACAATGGAAGTTCTTTTTATTTTAACATAAATTATGGAGTAGGTTATGATGTAGGACCGTCTTTAAGCATGTATAATATTACCCCAGCAGCTGGTCATCATTTTAAAGTTGAAGACTTTGCAGGAAATGGTATGGGCTATTCGGCAGGAATACCTTTTTTAAATGCTTCCTATGGAGGAACGGATTATGATGGAAAGTTTCAACTTAGAGATATGAACCCTAGTAATTTTGGCTTAAATAATAATGGAGCAAAAGGTTACACAACTTTTGGTATAGGAATAAATCCGATAGGTTTTGGAGCTTCATACCAATACGGAACAACAAAGCTATTTGGAACCCAAACTTCAAAAAAATAATACAAATGTTAAAGAATAATAAAGTTGCATTTTTAGTTTCTTTAATCGGATTCTTAATTCTATTTATTTATTTTAATTACAAAAAAGGTTTATCTGATTTTTTTGGATCAGAAACAGATTCTTTTGTATCTGAGTTTTCTCCTATTGAAATGCAAAAGCAAAAATACTTAGGAGAAGTCGCTGATTCCTTAAATCATATGAATGCCTATATGAGTTTTGGTGTGGTTTGTTTACCTATGCTTGATCAATGGAAAAACAAAATTGAATTAGGAGATTATGTTTCCAAAGAAAAAGGTAGTTTAACATTATTAATTGAAAGAAATAATAAAAAAAGTTATTTACATTTTGAAAGCACTAATTTTAAAGGTGCTCCACCACCATGTAGGTGTAAAGAGTTAAGTAAAAAGAGTAAATTTTAAATGAGGTAACTGAACCCTCGCTGCGCAAAGTCTCCAGACTTTGAGCTTATTAAATAAACTTACCCTCTGGTTTTCAAGGTAGGATAAATAACAACCCTTGCATTTGTGCAAGGGTTTGTTTTATAATATAAGTTCTACTACTTTTAAGCTTTGAATAAAAAGCAACTTTGCTTCATTCAGCAGAAACTTAATCAATAATTGAATTCTGAGATTCGATATCTGTAAACTTAATGATTAAGACAGGGATACAAGTGAGACGCTGCGTCAGTAATGATTTCTTTACCTAAAGATATTAATACAAGGAATAATTCGGTAGTTAATTTAGGATCAAAAACTAATATTGTCAATACCTCAAACTCTATTATGAGAAAAAATGGCATTACGGTTCAAAACAGCCCGGAAGTTAAAAAAAGGACAGAGCTAAATGAAGCAGCAAGACAACAAAAGAAAAAATTACAAAAAGGAGGACAATGAGAATATGGATATTAATAATATTGTTTAGTATTATATCAACATCTTGTAATACTAAGGCTTCGGCTGAAAGGAAAATAAAAAGAACAGTAATCAGTTTTTTAGATGCTGTTGAAAAAAAAGATGGAAGTAAATATAAGTCATTAATTTATGAAAGTGAAGCTTATCCTGGAGTTATATCAATGGAAAAAAAGTTTTTTTATAAAAATTACAAGAGAATTAACTCTACTATAGATTTAAAGGAAAATATAAAAATAAAAGACACCATTTTCAATGGAGCTAAAAGAAAATATGTTCAATACCGTATTAAGAACAATAATCCAGATTATTTTCAAAAACCATTAATTATTACTTTTATATTTTATGACCAGATAGGATATGATCGGATCTGTAACCATAGTATTTTTGATAATATGTTAGACTGGGAATAACAATAAGATCCTCCCTCCGCTGGCGCGAGCGTCTCGCTCGTGTCCACGCTAGAATAAATAACAACCCTTGCATTCTTGCAGGGGTTGTTTATACTATAAGTTTTACTACTTTTAAACTTTGAATAAAAAACAACTTTGCTTCCTTCAGCAGAAGCTTAATCTATAATTGAATTCTGAGAATCTATATATGGAAACTTAATAATTGAGACAGGGACACGAACGAGACGCTCGCGCCAGCAAGGGAAGAAGCCAAAGTGAATATAATCAAGTAACTCTTTGTAATAATATTGATTAAATATGTCAAAAAAAATTATTGTACCCAAGAATAAAGAAGCTGAAATTGCATTGGATTATGATGTTGCAGGTCCAGATCAGATTGTAGAATTAAGTATAGCGAATGGTGAATTTAAGAAATTATGGGATAGAGATATCTTTATTCTAATTAATAAAATATCCAATAGCAATATAGATGATTTTGAAGATGAACATATTACAAATTTAGATTCTATATATAATTCATTGAATGAGTTAAAGAAAAATTCTAATAGCTCAAATGAAATTAATAGAATGTTTGAATTGGCTTTGTCATATGGAACCAGCATACATTTTTATTTCTAATTATCTTGTACGCCCGCTGGCGCGAGCATGCTGCTCGTGTCCACGACAGAATAAATAACAACCTTGCATTTGTGCAAGGGTTTGTTTATACTATAAGTTTTATTATAGGTCTCCTTACATACTTCACTAATTAGCTATAACCATTTTGTAAACCGTCTCCAGCCCCTTCGAAACTGCCTTTAGGCACTATGGTAAGTATCTCGAGCCACTTCACCAAGTGTCGGGAATCACTCTATAAACTGTCTCCAGCCCTCTTCAGAAGTCCCTCCAGCCACTTCCATAACCCTCTACACCCACTTTATCAAGAGGCTATAGCCTGTTCCTGAACGGTCTCAAGCCCCTTAATGAACTCCCTTTACCCACTTGTTTAACAGGGTATACCCCCTTACCTAAGGGGGTAGAGGGGGTTGGTGAAAGGGGTAGAAGGTTATGGGATGATATAAGTAGTATGAAATGAATAAGTTATATTTTTATATCTGAAAAAAATGTATATTGGTATTACCAAATTAAAGCGTAATCCGAAAAGCATATAGAGTAGGAAAAAAAATCAAAAAATTAGTATTATGAAAAACCTAAGAAAACTTTCAAAAAGAGAATTAAAAACAGTTCAGGGAGGAATACCAATGTGTCTGCCAGGATATTTCTGGTGTTCATTTGTAAAAAAATGTATTTCTGTGGGATCACCATGCGGACTTATTGATTAATCTGATTGATGACAATAATGTAAAGAACAGGCTGCTTCAGAAATGAGGCAGCCTATTTTTAGCGGATGATTCCCGTCTTGAACTTTTGTATACTTTTGCTTCAAGGTAAAAGTATAAATGAAAACTCTTTATTTGATTCAGGATATGGTTGAAAAATCATAAAAGCAAGATTTTTATCTCTCACCGAAAAACCGTATTTTTGTACATCTAAAAAGTAAAAGAACGAATGAATTCCTACAAAAATCCATTGGAAGAACGCTACTCCAGTGAAGAAATGTTATTTAACTTCTCGCACAATAACAAATTCCAGAATTGGAGAAAGCTTTGGATAGCTCTTGCTGAGATCGAAAAAGACCTTGGTCTTGATATCACAGATGAGCAGATTGCAGAATTGAAAGCTAATGCTGAAAATATCGATTACGTAAAAGCAGCAGAGTACGAAAAAAAATTCCGTCATGATGTAATGGCTCACGTTCACGCCTATGGTGATGTGGCGCCTTCAGCAAAAGGAATTATCCACCTTGGAGCAACTTCAGCTTTTGTAGGAGACAATACAGATTTAATTCAGATCCGTGACGGGCTTTTAATCCTAAAGAAAAAGTTGGTGAACGTGATGAAGAATCTTTCGGATTTTGCAATTCAGTATAAAGATCTTCCTACTTTAGGATTTACTCACTTCCAGCCGGCTCAGTTGACAACAGTTGGGAAAAGAGCAACACTTTGGTTACAGAGTTTGGTTCTTGACATCGAAGAATTGGATTTCTTCCTTGAAACTCTTCGTTTCAGAGGAGTAAAAGGAACTACAGGAACTGCTGCAAGCTTCCTTGAACTTTTCAACGGTGATTATTCTAAAGTAAAACATTTAGATAAAGAACTTTCAAAAAGATTCGGTTTCGAAAAAGTTTTCGGAGTTTCCGGACAGACTTATGATAGAAAAATTGATGCGAAAGTAGTTGCTTTATTAGGAAATATTGCACAATCTGCGCACAAATTCACAAACGATTTACGTTTACTTCAAAACCTTAAGGAAATTGAAGAACCATTTGAGAAAAACCAGATCGGTTCATCTGCAATGGCATACAAACGTAACCCAATGAGAAGCGAAAGAATCGGGGCGTTGGCAAAATACGTAATGTCTTTGACAACAAGTTCTGCAATGGTAGCTTCCACACAATGGTTTGAAAGAACATTGGATGACTCTGCAAATAAGAGATTAACAATTCCTCAGGCATTTTTAGCGGTGGATGCAATCCTATTAATCTGGAATAACATCATGAACGGAATTGTTGTATATCCAAACAGAATCAACAAACACATTATGGAAGAACTTCCTTTCATGGCGACTGAATATATCATCATGGAAGAAGTGAAAGCTGGTGGTGACCGCCAGGAGATTCACGAAGTGATCAGAGTTCACTCGATGGAAGCTTCCAAGAAAGTGAAAGAAGAAGGAAAAGAGAATGATCTTATCGAAAGAATCTTAAACGATGATTCTTTAAAACTAGACAAATCAAAACTGAAAGAAGTTTTAGATCCTAAAAACTTTATTGGTTTCGCGCCAATCCAGACGGAGGAATTCATCAAAAATGAAGTACAGCCGATTATAGACCAAAACAAAGACTTAATAGGATTGGAAGCTGATCTTAAAGTATAAAACAATATGCAGTCTTTTGGGCTGCATATTTTATTTCCCACTCCAAATAATATGAAAAAACTACTATTAACCATTCTGTTAGCACCAATCATTTCTTTTTCTCAGACTAAAGGGGATTTACATTATTTTAAATCCAAAGATTCTTTAGTTGGAGTAAAAGATAAGGCCGGAAAAATAATTGTTCCGGCACAGTTCAAAATCTTTTCATTCCTAAAAGATGGAGATCCTGTAGAAGGAGAAACCATTCTTTTTGATGGCAGTAAAGAAGGTGAGAAACCGGAGAAAAATGCATGGGGATATGTTTACGACAGAAAAGGGAAATTTCTGTATCAGCCATTCCTTTATGACAATGGAGCAGATTATTTTTCTGAAGGACTAAGAAGATTGGTTAAAGATGGTAAAGTAGGATTTGCAGACCGAAACGGGAATACTGTTATTGGAGCTGAGCATGACTTTGCATTTCCTTTTAATTACGGATACGCCACCTTTTGTGACGGCTGTGACTGGGAAAAAACAAATGACGAGCACAGATCCATCGTAGGTGGAAAATGGGGTGTGATGAACGTCAAAGGACAAACCATTCAGCCATTGGCGAAACCAACAGATCAGGATGTTGAAATAGACGGGAAATACTACCCGAATCCTTTTCAATACAATGAAAAAGAGAAGAATGTCCTTCAGTTCTTTGAAAAACAGAAGAAAAAGCTTTCAGATCTTTATTATGTAAATTTTTACAATAAACTGTCTGAAAAAGAAAAGAATCTGTTTTTTGAAATTGTAGAAAGGCCAAAAGAAAACTTTCCCTATTATCAGGTGAATACTTATAATTGGAAGAAAAAGGATTTGGATATGCTGTACCGCTTCAAATTCCTGGTTTCAGAAGATGGGAAAACATTTTATGCGATTGAGGATTTTAATGAAAAGAAAATTCCTTTTGAAAACTGGTTGAAAGAAGAAATAAAAAATGCAGAGAACTTTCAGAAAGAACATAAGGACAATCCTAATAAGTTTATAAACAAATAAAATAAATTTGGAAATTCCATAGGTCAAATTTGAAGAAAATACGACTTATTCCTTTAAATTTGTACAGAATAATGGTTATAGAGAAATCTTTCCCAAAATTTCCAATACAGATGAATTTAAAGATGGAAACTTTAAATTCAGAAAAAGTAAAAAGAAAAATAAATCTAATATTAAAAATCTGACATCTAATTTTTAATAATGTTACAGAATCAAAATCATCAACAATTAATGACCGATCTTAAGGAGCTGGTAGACAAGACAAGAAGTCAGGTTGCAGCTCAGGTAAACTCGGCAATGGTGGTTTTGTACTGGGAAATAGGAAAAAGAATAAATGAAGATGTTTTAGATAATAAGAGAGCAGAGTATGGCAAAGAAGTTATTGTACAAATCTCTCAGCAACTTACGTTAGAATTTGGAAATTCATTTTCTGAAAAAAATATCCGGAAAATGATGCAGTTTGCGTCTGTTTTCAGTGATTTTAATATTGTCGCATCAGCGATGCGACAATTATCGTGGACTCATTTTCTACTCCTTATTCCTATTTCTCAAGATACTAAAAGAAACTTTTATCTTGAAGTTTGTAAAATTGAAAATTGGAGTGTCAGAGTCTTGAGAGAAAAAATCAATTCTCTGCTTTTTGAACGAACAGCAATAAGCAAAAAGCCCGAAGAAATAATAGATAAAGAACTGAAAAACTGGTCTGAAAATAATATTTTAAACCCTGACTTAGTTTTTAAAGATCCCTATTTTCTTGATTTTTTAGAATTGAAAGATACCTTTTCTGAAAAAGATTTAGAAGAAGCCATTATTGTGGAACTACAAAAGTTCATTTCTGAATTAGGAAGTGATTTTGCCTTTCTTTCAAGACAAAAAAGAATCACAATAGATAACAGAGATTATTACCTGGATTTACTTTTCTATCATAGGAAACTAAAATCTTTAGTCGTTATCGAACTGAAATTAGGTGAATTTGAAGCAAGCCATAAAGGGCAAATGGAGCTTTATCTCTCATATCTTAATAAATATGAAAAAGTAGAAGGTGAAAACCCGCCCATTGGTTTAATCCTTTGTTCCGGGAAAAATTCCGAACATATAGAACTCATGAATCTGGAAGGAGATAATATAAAAGTAGCAGAATATTTACTTATCTTACCTTCTGAAAAAGTTTTGCTTGAAAAATTGCATCGTTCAATAGAGATAGCAAGAAATAAATTTGAAAATAAAAAATAAATCTAATATTAAAAATCTGACATCTAATGTCTAATAACAAAAGAATTTTCGTAGAAAAAAGAGGAATTTTCGATGTTGAAAGTCCAAAAATTTTTGATGAAGTAAAAGCGGTGGTTCCGGCTGTTCAAAGCGTGAAAGTATACAATGTATATGATATTTTCAATTTGAATGACGGAGAATTTGAAAAAGTGGTGAACAACACTTTCGTAGACCCTGTTACTGATATTTTACATACAGAAAACCCTGCAAAAGCTATTCATTTCGGAATGGAGTTTTTGCCAGGACAGTATGATCAGAGAGCAGATTCTGCACAGCAGTGTATCGCTTTGCTGACAGAAAATGAAAAATCAAAAGTAAGAAGTGGAAAACTGATCGAATTTGAAGGAGTTTCTGAAGCTGACTTGGTTAAAATCAAAGACCTTTTGATCAACAAAGTAGAATCTCAGGAAAAAGACTTATCTATTTTGGATATTCCTGCAGATGAAACCCCGTCAAAAGTAATCATCCACGAAAATTTCATCAATTTCAATGATGCTGAACTGGAGAGTTTCTATAACAATCATGGTTTTGCATTAGGATTGGATGACCTGAAATTCATTCAGGAATATTTCAAGACTGAAGAGAGAAATCCTACGGAAACAGAACTTAAAGTATTAGACACCTATTGGAGTGACCACTGTCGTCACACAACTTTTGAAACAGAATTGTCAGACATTCAGTTTGAAGGTCAGTTCAAACACACATTGGAAACGATCTTCAATGACTATATCGAAAAAAGAAAATTCTTAGGCCGTGAGCTGAAGCCAATTTCATTAATGGATCTGGCAACAGTATGCGGTAAATATTTCCATAAAACAGGGAATCTGGATAACCTTGTCATTTCTGATGAGATCAATGCATGTACCATCCAGATCGAAGCTGAATATGATGGTAAAAAAGAACCCTGGTATTTATTATTCAAAAACGAAACACACAATCACCCTACAGAAATTGAACCGTTTGGTGGAGCATCAACGTGTTTGGGAGGAGCCATCAGAGATCCATTATCCGGAAGATCTTTCGTTTTCCAGGCGATGAGATTAACAGGGGCTGCAGACGTTTTAGAATCAGTAGACCAAACATTACCAGGAAAATTACCTCAGAAAACGATTACAAAACAGGCTGCCAACGGATATTCATCTTATGGTAACCAGATTGGTCTTGCTACCACAATGGTTTCTGAAATCTATGACGAAGGTTATAAGGCGAAAAGAATGGAAGTAGGTTTCGTTACCGGAGCTGTTCCTGTAGACTGGGTAAGACGTGAGAAGCCTGAAAACGGTGACTCTATCATTATCTTAGGAGGAGCAACAGGTCGTGACGGAGTAGGAGGAGCAAGCGGAAGCTCAAAAGAGCAGGACGAGACTTCAATCCACACCATGAGTTCTGAAGTTCAGAAAGGAAATGCGGTAGAAGAACGTAAAATTCAGAGACTGTTCAGAAATCCTGAAGTAACCAAGTTGATTAAAAAGTCAAACGACTTCGGAGCAGGAGGTGTTTCTGTAGCGATCGGTGAAATTGCAGACTCTTTAGAAGTGAACCTTGATGTATTACCATTGAAATATGAAGGATTGAACGGAACCGAACTGGCTATTTCTGAATCTCAGGAAAGAATGGCGGTAGTTGTAGATCCTCAGGATAAAGAAAAATTCATCAAATTCTGTGAAGCTGAAAACATTGTTGCCGTAGAAGTGGCAAAAGTAACAGATTCCGGAAGAATGCAGATGTTCTGGAAAGGAGACAAAATTGTAGACCTTTCAAGAGCTTTTTTAGACACCAACGGATGTTCAAAATCTCAGGAAGTGAAAATCACTCACCTTGAAGACGTAAAAGAAGAAACGAAAGCTTTCACCGCAGAAAACTTCCTGAACATCTTAAAAGATAAAAATGTAGCTTCCCAAAAAGGGCTATTGGAAATGTTTGACTCTTCCATTGGAGCAACTACAGTAGCCATGCCTTTAGGTGGAAAATACCAACAAACCCTGATGGAAGGAAGTGTACAGACACTACCGATTTTAGGAGCAAAAGATATTAAAACCGTTTCTTTGGCAAGCTGGGGATTTGATGCAGAAATTTCAAAACAAAACTCACTATTAGGATCATCATATGCTGTAGTAGAAAGTGTTGCGAAGATTGTTGCCATGGGAGGTGATTACAAAAACATCAGACTAAGCTTCCAGGAATACTTCGAAAAATTAGGGCAGAATCCTGAGAAATGGGGGAAACCTTTAGCTTCACTTTTAGGAGCTTATGATGCTCAGATCAATTTAGGTCTTGCAGCGATCGGAGGTAAAGATTCCATGAGTGGAACATATCAGGATCTGAATGTACCACCAACCCTGATTTCTTTTGCATGTGCCAACGGAGATAAAGAAAATATCATCTCTCCTGAACTGAAAAATGCAGGAAACAAACTGTATTTCTTCAATCATGTTGCTCAGGAAAGCGGACTTCCAAACTATAATGCTTTAAAAGACGTTTTTGAATTCATTTTCGAAAACATCAAAGCAGGAAAAATCGTTTCTGTAAAAACAGTAAAAGAAGGAGGCCTTGCGGTGGCACTGGCAAAAATGAGCTTCGGAAACAGATTAGGTGCTGAGGTTAATGCTGATGAAAATGTAGTATTAGCTAAAAATATCGGTAGCTTAATCATTGAAGCAAAAGAAGAATTAAGCTTTGCTGCTCTTCAGTTGATTGGAGAAGTAAAAGATTCTGGTATGGTAAAGATCAACGGTCTTGAATCCAATATCGTAGATCTTGTATCTGCTAATACCAATACATTCGAGAACCTTTTCCCGACAGTAGAAAAAGAAAAGATCACGGTTGAAATTGATGAAAAATCAAATTCAATCCACCCAAGAAATATTATCATTAAAAAACACAGAATTGCACAGCCTAAAGTTTTTGCTCCGGTATTCCCGGGAACCAACTGTGAGTATGATACGCTGAATGCATTCCAGAAAGAAGGTGCCGTAGTAAGCAGCTTGCCTTTGATCAATATCAACCACCAGTTACTGGACGAAAGCATTGATGCTTGGGTTGAAGAGATCAGAACTTCTCAGATTCTGGCATTCTCAGGAGGTTTCTCCGCAGGAGACGAGCCGGATGGTTCTGCAAAATTCATTGTTAACGTTCTGAAAAACGAGAAAATGAAAAATGCAGTACACGAATTATTAGACAGAGACGGGATGATCATCGGGATCTGTAACGGATTCCAGGCGCTTGTGAAATCAGGATTGCTGCCTTACGGAAGAATCAAAGATCTGGATGAGAATTCTCCGACATTAGCTCACAATGCTATCAGAAGACACATCTCTCAGATGGTAACTGTACAGGTAGTGAATGATGAAAGCCCTTGGTTAAAAGGAATGAAAGGTCAAACTTTCACTATTCCGATTTCTCACGGAGAAGGACGTTTCATGGCGTCAGAAGAAGAGATCAAAAAGCTGTATGAAAATGGGCAGATTGCAACCCAATATATAGACTTTGATGGAAACATCGCCCACGGGATGCCGTTCAACCCGAATAACTCATTATTCGGAATAGAAGGAGTTACCAGCCCATGTGGAAAAATCTACGGAAGAATGGGTCACCCGGAACGATTTGCAGAAGGTCTCATGAAAAATATACCTACCGCGAATTATCACAACATATTCAAAAATGGAGTTGAATACTTCAAATAATAATACAAGAAAAATGATCGTCATCCATGGCGGTCATTTTTCATCTTTAGGAGGTTTCTATGAAGAAGTTTCCAACGTTCTGATGAAAGATGTGGATTGGAAAGTAGGAACGCTGGATGGCTTCGATGATATTCTATACGGTGGTTTCGGAGTATTTGAAAATAAAGAAGAAATTGAAATTATCTGGAAAGAATCACAGAAATCAAAAGAAGATCTGGGCTTTACTGCCACACGTGAATTCTACGAAAATAAAATCAGACAGGGAAAACCTTTCAACACAGAATTGATTCAGCAAAAATTAGATGATTTGACTGAAGGAAAAGGACAGACCCTTTTTGATATTCTAATTGAGATTATAGAATCACATACCAATATTACGTTGAGGTTGGAATGATGAGTAATGAGAATCTTAAACCATTAAGAACAGTAAAGATTTTAAGACAAGTTAAGATTCATCAACGATGAATAAAACAGTCTGCTTAATAAGAGCTTTAGCTTTTATCTTAATAATTCTTCATTCCTTATGAAATCTTAATGGTTCAATAGTTTTATAATTAGAGTGTTACATCAGCTTCATAAAATCAACTTGTTGATTCTCTCTTTGCTTCCTGGAATCAACATAATAACAATAAAATCTTCGTTAAAAAGCAGAATAAATATTTAACCATTAAGAATAGTGAAGTTTTTAAGACAAGTTAAGATTCATTGCTGATGAATAAAGGATTTTGCTTCGTAATATCTTTAGCAATTGTCTTAATTATTCTTCACCTCTTCAAAAATCTTAACGGTTTAAATCACTTCTTTCAGCTAGAGCATCAGTTTGTCTATTGCTGAGTGAAACGCCTTTGTGAACGAAAAAAATAAAATTAATATAAACACTTAGAGCCTTTTGCGTTAAAAACTATGCAAGCTAAAAGACATTAATCATTTTTCTTACTATTTTTACTTCAACAAAAAACAGGAAACAATAAAAGTGGAATGAAGAAAATTATTTACGGGCTGTTCTTCGGTGACAGCATTACCTATGGGGAATATGATGGCGTTTTTGGAGGTTGGGTAGATATTTTGAAAAGATATGCTCTGCAGAAATTTCACGAAGGAAATGGAGATGAACTGATTCTCTTCAATCTCGGAATAGGAGGAGAAACTACGGAAGGTTTACTGAAAAGGATTCCTCACGAATTAGACGCAAGAAATTCCCCTGATGGAAATATTGTTTTTCTAAGCTACGGAGCCAATGATCTGGCTATGAAGGAGGGAATACAGATGGTAAATCCTGAAAAATTTAGAAGCAATATTAAAAAAGCTGTTGAACATGCCAGACGATTCTCCAATGAGATTTATCTTGTAAGCATTCTCCCTTTCTCTCAAAAAATAGATGGAGTTGTGGTGAGTTCTGGTAAAAAAAGAATCAATGAAGATGTCGTTGCTTATAATCAGATTCTGAAAAATATTGCAGCCGAAGACTCTTTGACGTATATTGATTTTTATTCCGCCTTCCTGGATGATAAAGAGATCCTGCTTTCATCAGACGGTGTACACCCGAATGAAAAAGGCTATGGAATGATGGCCGAAATCGCAATCCCAATCATTGAAAAACATTTATAATGCCCCATTTATTTTCTTACGGAACCCTGCAGAAAGAGCAGGTTCAAATGGAAACCTTTGGAAGACTTTTACAAGGTGAAAAAGATATTTTATCCGGCTACAGATTAAATATGCTTGAAATTACAGATCCGGAAGTACTGCGAAAAAGCGGTCAGAAATACCATCCGGTTCTGAAGTTTTCAGGAAATGACAGCGATCAGGTAGAAGGAGTACTTTTTGAAGTGACAGAAGCAGAAATTCTTCAGGCAGATGAATACGAAGTGGATGATTATAAAAGGATAGAAACTGTTTTTAAATCCGGGAAGAATGGATTTATCTATGTCGGGAAATAGTCATTGCGAGCAAAGCGAAGCAATCTCAATAAACATTATTTTTAATTTACAAAGGCATTCAATAGGAGTGGGCTAAAGCCCACTCATTCTAAAAAACACAAATCCATTGGCTTTAGCCAAAACTTTAAAAACCTCCTGACATACCCTTGTCACAACCTGTCCTTATCTTTGTCTTATAACAAAAAATCAAGAAATGAATAACGTGAAAGTAGAACCTTTTAAGGTAATCGGTATTTCAGTAAGAACCACTAATGAGAATGGACAGGCAGGAAAAGATATTCCGGTATTATGGGAAAAAATGATAAGCGAGGATATTCTCAATGCAATTCCGAATAAAATAGACCATACTATTTACTCTATCTATACGGATTACGAAAAAGACCATACCAGGCCTTATACCACAGTTCTTGGGTGTAAAGTAGAAAATCTTGACACTATTCCGGAAGGAATGGTAGGCTATTCTTTTGAGGGTGGAGCATATGTGAAATTTACAGCAAAAGGAGATCTGTCAAAAGATCTTGTTATCAATGAATGGTTGAAAATCTGGCAAATGGATTTAGGAAGAATATTTACAGCCGATTTTGAAATCTATGGAGAAAAAGCACAAAATCCTTCAGATGCAGAAGTTGATATTTTAATTGCTGTGAAATAAAACGCAGAAAAATCTCTTGCTTTTGCAATTGTTTGAACTGAAGATGTGACATTCCCATCCCTCGGAGGGGTGGCAAAAATTCAAAGAATTTTTGACGGGGTGGTCAAACATGTAACCTAAGTATTTGCAAGCAATGTTTCAGATTTCTTTATCTAAAAACATATTTCCAGTACACCAGAATTCCGACAATCACGGATGCAATGGCTGTCAGCATTACAGCTCCAGCAGAAATATCTTTAATAAAGCCGATTCTTTTGTCGAAATTAGGCTGAATGATATCACAGATCTTTTCAATGGCTGTATTGAAAATTTCGGCACTTAAAACAGCAAATGAAGCGATGAAAACCAATGCAGCATCTGTATTACTCAGTCTGAAATAAAAAATAAAAAAGAGATTCACAAAAAATACCAGAAGCTCAATCTGGAAATTTCTTTCCGTTTTAATCATCAGAAAAATACCCCTGAAAGCATTGAGAAAACTTTTATGGATAGGAGGTTTTTGCATGATTTTGAACTTTTCAGACAAAGATAGTCTTTGTATTTTGATAAAAAAATGAATCTCCGAAGAAATACAAGCATAATGTCAAGGCTCAAAACAAATTAAGGATCTTTGTGAAAAACTCCTCTATATTATTCTTTTCTTTGTTGTATCTATTTATTATATTTGTAGAAACTTATTTTATAAATCTATGAAATTTATTATTTCAAGTGGTGAACTGCAGAAGGCGTTGCAAACTGTAAG